>Ga0209595_100044_pt1 | contig 47428 bp, 35 predicted proteins | sample Porto_4metaG_FD_187427 | JGI IMG/M metagenome (GOLD analysis project Ga0209595, IMG submission 187427) | Marine algal microbial communities from Porto, Portugal - Porto_4 metaG (SPAdes) (version 2) | ecosystem: Host-associated > Algae > Red algae > Unclassified | place: Portugal: Porto... | reverse complement strand
TCCATCAGGATGAATAATGCCCATAGTAAATTTGCCCTCATCATCTAATTCAGCACCAAGGGTATCGTAAGATGAATGCTTATCACCTATTGGTATGGCATAGCCTGCAATGAGCGAAAATCTGCCCTTTTTGCCGAACCGCCAATTTTGTGAGTAGGTAAAATTCAGGGTACCTGTTCGGTTGAGTACGACGGGCGTCGAACCATTTTCGGTATCAACATCTACACTGGTGTTGCCGGTGCCTCCGGCTGTATAGTAAGCCAAATTGAGACCTGGCCCTTTGAGAGCAGATTTTGGAAAATAGCCCGCACCCACACCAAATTTGAAGCCCCAGCCGCCGAGTCCGGCATCTGCAAATATCGCGATTTTTTCAGCCACAGGTGCTTGGAGTCCGAGGCTCAAAATTCCTGTATGATTGATACCTAAGCCAAGCGTAATGAATACCGGCGCGGTCAGTTCTTCTACGCTTTCTTCTGAATATTTCTGGGCTGATAATTGGCTGGTGGAAAGTAGGAATATAAAAATTCCTATTAAAAAGAGCATGTTCTTCATTTTTGATTATTTTTTTATGTTAAATAAAATGAGATGTAAGTTGGGTTTAAAATATAAAGGTATAAAATTTGAGTAACACATGGGCTTCTCTTATAGACATTTTTCAGGAAAAATAGAAAGTCGTTTAAATATGTGTTTAATTCTCCTACACGATATTTGGCTATCAGTTCGCAGTTGGACAGTCGGCAGTCCGTAGTTATTACAATCGCTTGAATTTCAAAACCTTTACAAATAAATGATTATCAAGGGATTAAATGTTATACGGGTAGCCAATATTTCATATTTTATACTACAAATATATTTCAATTTTTTCCAATAGCCATTTTTTATCTGCTACTGCGCCCGATTCTTCTATTTTCTTTTGTAGTTTTTGTGCAGCTTGTTGACTGTTATAGGGGAGTTGATTCATCTTTTTGACAAAGCGAATGAGGTTGAGGTATTGACGTTCTTTTACTTTGGAAATCAATTTGTTACGTAGCAAAAATATACGAAAACTTTCGAGGAGTGCTTCCATCGGTTCGGGTTCGTCGAGTTCGTAATAGGTTTTTATGAGCAGCCATTTTCCATCCATTGCATAATACAAATCTTGGTATTCTACTTCGCGCAAAAGTTCGATTACTTTATCGTATTCCCGTTTGTAAAAATAGACGGTGGCGAGGTTGTAAGTGATGGCATTTTCTCGGAAATCGTCGGGTAAGTGGTCGCTGTACTTACGTATGATGTTTTCTATCCAATCAAACTCGCCGATTCGCAGTCCTACCGCGACCATATTTTTGAAATCCCAGGGCAGTAATTCGCCATTATTAAATATCGTTCCTTTTTCGAGCAGCGTATTATAAATGTCGAATAGTTGTTTGAAATATTCCTTTTTTCCGGTGTTAATTTTTTTAATACAATAATTTTGTGCGAAAATATATAAATCACGCAATTCGGGTTGAGGAAACAAATCACCATGCGTATTGAGTACCTCACGCAAGCGATAAAAATGTGTTTCATCTTCTATTTCTGAAAGGGTTAGCATGACTTGATAATAGACTTGTACGGAAGGTGGACGGGTTTCAATATCTTCATTTAACTCGTTGATAAAGAGCTGAATAAAGCCGATTTCAAAATCCTTATTGACGATGTTTTTGTAATTGAGCGAATTGCAATAGTTTTTTAATTTTTGAGTCAAATAAAAATTATCAAGGCTTTGGTCAAAGTCTTCGAGTGTGATTTTATTGGTTCGTTTGATGCGTCGGATTTGGAATTTATCGACTTCATTTTCCAGTAAAAAATATTGTAGATGATAATTGATGTCGCGGTGCGAGAGGGCTTCTATGGTTCGACGGGTTTTGGTTTCTTTTGCGGAAAAATGCTGGTCAAGTTGTCGCTTATTGAGTGACCGGAGGAGGTGGATATTTTTACCAACTTCATTGGTATCAAATTCGTAATAAATCAGAAAATTTTCGCCCAAACGGGTCAAGTCAGAGCAGTATTTGCGAAAGCGTACATCGTTATACGCCAACTTTGGGCAGAGCCGCGACCAAATGGCATTTTTATCGGTGAATGGTTGCCGGGCTTTGAGGTTTTTTGCAAAAATATCATATAACTTAAGGAGTGTTTTATTTTCGTTGAAAAAAGGCGAAAGCAGGTATTTACGAAATTGCGTATGCTCATTCGACGAAAAAGTTTGGAGCAATAGAGTTAATTTTTTCGCAATCATTTTGTTGATTTTTACCATGAAGCGCACGAATCCCGATAGCTATTGGGAGAAAGTCGAATTAACGCAAAAAGTAAGTAACGAGTAAATAATAAGGGAAGACGAAAAAAATAATCTACCCTAAATGAAGCCGTTATTTTTTTTATATGTTTTGTCAAATTTGACGCGTATAGCCGAGCTACGTAAGGAAGATTTAGTGAAACATATAAGAAAAAGAACAATTCAGACGGGTAGATTATTTTTTTCGTCTTCCCTTACCTAATTCCCCGATTACCTAATGTCCAAAGTCCAGTAAACAAAGGTTTTACGGTGAGTTTTTAATTTCCTGAATTAACTTAGAAATATCCTGAAACTCCTCAATTTCATTATAATACAAATAAAAGACAGGATAATTCCATTTTTGGTTGGCGGTTTGGTTGAAGGCGATTACTTCGGGGCGCATGTATTTAAAGGTCACTGGTTTGACCTGAATACCCGACCTTGTTTTGCCATTTTTGTGCAACAAAATATCAATTCGTAGTTCTTCGTCCAAATATCCGGCGGCTTCCGCGACCTGAAAATCGGGCAATAGGCGAGCAAGTTCGCGTATTGCTTGCTTTTCGATGATACCGCCTTTGAGCGATTGCACCACAAAAAGGTCGTATTCCCACTGAATGCACTGCTGCAACGAAAAACATTTTTCGCCCCAATATTGCTGCTGCGCCTCGTAGAGATTGCGCCCAAAATCGACTATTGTGCCTTGGCTTTTGATGCCGCAAGTACAATCGTTTTCGTGATGATATTTGATGAGCTGGACGAGTTCGTCTTTACTTTTTGGTTGGTGCGTCTTGATAAGTTTCATCACAGGGACGCTGCGATTTGGGGCAGAGATACCCATTTTGCCGTTGAGTTCGTTGAGTGGTCCGCCGGTGTATGCCATGGTAATGGGATAATGCTACAATGCGTCAATGCTATAATGTTGAATTAGGGAATTGATTCAATGCTGCAATGTGTTAGTTTTATTTTTGAAACATGAATTTAACATTTTTTTAGATATTATAAAATACGGGACGTAAAAACTCTTTAGTGTCTAAATGGAAGTACAAGTTTAAGTTTAAGTTTAAGTTTAAATAAGTAATTCGCTTTCAGCGAATTATGATAGTTTAAAGTGTCGCTCGGTTTATTTTCTTTTACTTACTTCATTTTCAAAAAAATATATCATGAAAAATCACTACGCTATCACCGCCTTTGTTCTTATCGCCATATTTTCCTTCAAAAAAATGGATATGGCGAAAATCACGCCTGACCTTTATATGGATAAATATGAAGTGACGAATGGCGATTGGAAAACCTTTGAAAAATACCTCGTCAGTGAAGGCGAAAATTCGACTGAATATCGCAGCAATGAAGTTTGGGATGATAAATATATGAAGCCTTTTCGGGAGCAATACTACCAACACGTTGCGTATAGCGAATACCCCGTGGTCGGCGTGACGCACGAAGGCGCGGAAAAATATTGCGCTTGGAAAGGGACAAAAAGTAAAACGAAAGGCACATTTCGACTACCCAAAATAGATGAATTGCAGTACCAAATAAAGGCAGGCGAAAAAGGAAAAAGATGGCAAAAATGGGAAAAACGAGCGCGGAAAATGAAGACCTGCATGTATAACTTTCGGGATGGCGATGGGCATATCACTGCACCCGTTTCCGCCTATCCTGACAATCTATTTGGCGTACATAATATCAAAGGCAATCTTGCCGAAATGACGACGGCAAAAGGCGAAGCCGTTGGTGGTTCGTATGCTGATCTGGACGATAAGGACTGGACAACACATATTCAAACCTACGATGTACCAACGAATTGGTTGGGTTTCAGATGTGTATGTGAGCTATAAAAAAAGCCTGAACGTACTTTTACATTCAGGCTAACTCGCGATTTCTGCTCCGAAGAACATTATCTTGCGTTTGTATTCCGATGTAAAGATGCAGGTTTTTAACATGAGAAATTGAAAAGAAACACTTCTGCGTTACGTTACTAAATTGGGTGTTTAAAATTTAAAAGTCTGATTATCAGGTTTTTATAATTATTTTGGGGTAAAAAAACTTACAAGTCCAAAATGGAGTTAGTTATTTCAACAAACGATAATTTTTATATTCCCCGATTCGGTAGCCTGTCATTCGTTCGAATATACGGGAAAGTCGTTCTTTCAATTTTAATTTTCTTGTCGTTGGGTCGAAGGTAAATTTCCAATTCATGCGCTTCACACGGGGCAGCATCACATGCGGATGCGTTCCTGCGAAATATGCGAGGGTGTCTATTTTTGAATAATCAAATTCATCTGCATCGGGTAGGTTTTCTTCTATCCATCCATCGCTGTGCCAGTGGCGTTCAAAACTACGTTTTTTGGCTTGTTGGTACTCCGGGTGGCGCACCCAACCGTAATGATACATCTCGGCATCAACGGCTTTTACACGAAGTTTTTCGCCATTTTTGCGAAAACCTTGTGCATCTTTCCACGAGCGAATCTGCGCATCGTGCCGCACGATACGCACCTCTTGCCTATACCATCGTCGCGAATCGCCCACATAATCAAACGACCCATAAAAATGTCGATATTTCAACAACAAACCCTCCACTCGCACATCGTCTTTATAGCGCAACATCGCCGCCCGAATTTCCTCCAAATATTGCTCATGAAGCACCTCATCCCCTTGAATATAAAAACACCAATCGGGCTGCCCTGTGATGGCGTCCATTGCCTTATCGGTTTCGATGGCGAGTACGCGTCCGCCTTCGCGCAAGGCATCGTCCCATACAGTATCTACTATGCGTATTTTATCCGTCGGTATCGCCGCTATCAATGCTCGCGTATCATCCGAACTCGCTCCGACAGCTACGACAAATTCATCGCACAAAGGCAACACAGATTGTATCGCCTCCACGACCGGATAGTCCAACCGAACCGCATCCCGTATAAATGTAAAACCTGTAACTTTCATGTGTTGATGAATTGATGTGTTGACGAATTGACGGGTTGACGAATTGACGAATTGACAAATTGACAAATTGACAAATTGACAAATTGACAAATTGACAAATTGACGGGTTGATGAGTTGACAAATTGACGAATTGACGAGTTGACGAATTGACGAGTTGACGAGTTGAAGGGGGTTTTCGCGTAGCGAAAAAAAAGTCATTATTCCCGTCACGCTGTCACCCCGCCTTAATTTTCCGTTCTAAATTGGTGGTCGAATAGCCGCTGACAAATGGAAGGGACAAAACCTTGCCGCCTCGTGCGAGTACGATGTCTGAACCGACGATTTGTTTGGGTTGCCAGTCGCCGCCTTTGACGAGGAAGTCGGGTTGTACTGCTTGGATGAGGTCGTAAGGCGTATCTTTTTCAAACGAAATGACCGCATCCACAAAGGCTAATGCGGCGAGGATGTGCGCCCTGTTTTTTTCGTCTTTTATCGGGCGATGTTCGCCTTTCAATCGCTGTACGGAAGCATCCGAATTGATGCCCACCACAAGGCAATCCGCCAAATCTGCCGCTTGTGCAAGGTAGTGAATATGCCCGTAATGCAACAAATCAAAACAACCATTCGTAAAAGCGATTGTTTTGCCTGCCGCACGCCATGTTTGCACCTGCATTTGTATGGATGCGTGGGCGTGGATTTTGGCTTGTATGGTATTGAAATTTTTCATTTGTAATTGGTGTCCGCCGTTTTTATGTGAAATGAAATATACGCCTTATTGTTTGTTGTAAAGGTCTATCTTTGCAACTTGTTTTTACATTTTTTTTTCAAAAAAAATAAAAAGAAGGCTTCGTTCATCATTTATAATTTATCGTTCATCATTCAATGAAAAACCTTTCTGCTATTATATTATTGTTTATTGCCAATTCGATTTCGGGCGTATCGCAGGGGATTAGCATGATTGCGATTCCGTGGTATTTTACGCAGTCGGGTGAAATGAGGAAGTACGCAATGGTGTATTTGGCGGTTACGCTAGTATCTTTGGTATGGGGACCCTTGAGTGGGACTTTTGTGGACAAGTACAATCGAAAGCATATTTTTATGGTGCTGACGATGGTGAGTTTTGTCTTGCTGTCGGGCGTGGCAATGGTGGGTTATCAACTCGATGGGCTGCCCTGGTATTGGGTGGCAGCGGTTTTTGCAATGACTTTTTTCAATTATAATGTACATTATCCAAATTTGTATGCCTTTGTACAAGAAATTACGGAGCCGCATTTTTATGGAAAAGTGGCATCGTATATCGAGATTCAAGGGCAACTGACAAGCGTACTTGCAGGCGCAGCGGCGGCGGTCTTGCTGGAAGGTGTGCCGGATGGTCAGTTGGAATTGATTGGGACGACTTTTCAATTGCCAGTCGCTTTTGAGGCTTGGGCATTGCATGAGATTTTCGCGCTAGATGCGGTGACGTATTTGTTTGGTTTCTGCTTTATTATAGCCATACGTTATGTCGCATTGAAAGAACGGGTGATGGAGGAAGGTTCTGTTATTCAACGGTTTAGGACGGGTTGGCATTATCTCAAAACGAATCCTTATATTTTACTTTTCGGGGTGGCTTCGTTTTCTATTTTTGTAACGGTGCTGGTGACGACCTTTTATCTTGCCGCCGTTTATGTGAGCAATCACCTCAATGAAAGCGGCGATGTTTTTGCTTCGGCGGAGATTTGTTACGCGCTTGGGGCGGTGTTTGCGGGCTTGATGATTCGGCGCATTTTCAAATCCATCAGTACAGTAGCCGCAGTGATTTTGATGACTTGGCTGACGGCAGGTTTGTTTGTCGTATTGGCGGTGAGTAAAAGCCTGGCGATACTTTATGCGATGTTTTTATTGTTGGGACTGACAAATGCCGGTACGCGAATTATGCGGATCAATTATTTATTTGAACACGTCCCGAATCAAGTATATGGTAGGACAGGAAGTATCTTTTTTATTACAAATATTTTGTTGCGTCTGGTGCTTATCAGTTTGTTTGGATTAGCATTTTTTCATGAGGGAAATAATGTAGTGTACGCCTTCGGAATTTTAGGAGTATTTTTGGCAACAGCTGCCTTGATAATGATGCGGTATTATAGGAGATTTTGAAAATAGGGAATAGTCACAAGGCGAATGTTTTTGCAAAATACCGATATTTTAGTAGTGAGACAAAAATATTCACTTTTAACGGAGCAATTCGCCTTGCGACTCTCGCATTAGATTTACCATGCTTTAGTCGAACACTACCGAAAATTCCAAACTACAAAAATGATTTTTTGTACACGTAGCACGGTGCTTCCAGCCCGTGTTTCACGTCAGTTGGAAGCACCTTGCTTTAACTAATTTAGCTATGAATTGGATTTATGCCCTTGATATGATAGGTACGCTGGTCTTTGCGATTAGTGGTGTATTGGCTGCTGTAGAGAAGAAATTTGATGTGGTCGGTGCTTTTGTTTTGGGCTTCGCGACGGCGGTCGGTGGCGGTACATTGCGAGATGTTTTGATCGGCACAACGCCCGTTGGTTGGATGAATGATACGAACTACCTCATCCTGATTACGCTTGCCTTGCCGCTTTGTTTTTTTGCAAAAAAATATATCCTGCGATTGCCTAAAAGCCTGTTTTTATTTGATACGATTGGTATTGGTTTGTTTACGATTTTGGGCTTAGAAAAAACGCTATCTCTTGGGCTTTCGCCAGTTATTGCGCTATTGATGGGCGTAGTATCGGCTACTTTTGGCGGCGTGATACGCGATGTGTTATCCAACCAAGTTCCCTTGATTTTTAGAAAAGAAATCTATGCAAGTGCCTGCCTTGTGGGAGGCATCGCCTACTTAGTTGCCGAATATCTCAATGCTGGTCATCCCATGAATACTTTTCTATCCATTTTCCTCGTCATTACGATTCGATACTTTGCCGTCAAAAATCGCTGGGGCTTGAGCTTTAATCCAAGAAATTAGAAAGCATTTGAGCGACTACTAAAGATGAGAAAATCGAACTACCGCAGATAGAAAACATACGGTTCTTTGACAAATCCAGTGAAATGGGGTGCATCTCAAATTGCCACATTCTTATTTTTATCAAATGAAAGATTAGGAACGAGTCATAAATAAATTAAGTTTTTTGACGCCGTTATTTTTTTCTTTTTTAAGGCATGAAAACTGCGCATAGCCAAGCTACGCAAGGATTTTCATAACGAAGAAAAAGGAGAAAAGAATAAGTCGAAATCTGAATTTATTTGAGTGTGTCACAACTCGGTGGTAACGAAAATCCAAAACTCCAAATCAAAACGTCTTTCTGAATTTATTTCAGAATCTCCTATGCGACAGGGCGCGATTTTGATATGAGCTTCAGTTTTGTATTTTATTATAAATTAGGGAAAAGAGCAATTCAAACGGGTAGATTATTTTTTTCGTGTTCCCTTAACAAATTATAGCTTTCGTGTAGCATTTGTTTACCATCGCTTGGGAGATTCTGAAATAAATTCAGAAAGACGGTTGACTTTTGGTTTTTTTTATTTTTTGAACTGACCACTGATTTGTGACACACTCAATTTATTTTGTTCCTGATACTAAACTTCTTCGTACAAAAAAATTGTACTTTTGCCATTCTATCAATGAGTAGACCAATAAATGATAAAATGTTGAGTAAAACGAAACCCCGTATTTATTTTTGGGGGTAAATGTTACTGACATTATTTCATTACAATTTACTCATTTTCTCATCTATTCATATTTTCATTTAGGTATTAACATGACTGACGTCAAACTTTTTTCAGGTACTGCTTCCAAATATCTTGCAGAAAAAATTGCTGATTATTACGGCGATTCGCTCGGCAAAGTTACTCTCCAACGCTTTAGCGATGGCGAAATGCAACCCGTTATCGAAGAATCGGTGCGTGGAAGTTATACTTTTTTTATCCAATCCACCTTTGCCCCTAGCGACAACCTGATGGAATTGCTCCTAATGATTGATGCCGCTCGACGCGCTTCGGCGGGCTACATTACGGCGGTGATTCCGTATTTTGGCTATGCTCGACAAGATAGAAAAGACAAGCCACGCGTGGCTATCGGTGCCAAACTCGTCGCAAATCTCCTCGAAGCTGCCGGCGTAAACCGCTTGATGACGATGGATTTTCATGCCGACCAGATTCAAGGATTTTTCGATATTCCGGTAGATCACCTTAGTGGCGAAGCGGTTTTTATTCCCTACCTCGAAGCTACGGAGATGAACAATGTCACCTTCGCTGCGCCCGATGTGGGCAGCACGAAACGCGCTCGCAATTACGCAAAACACTTTGGTACAGACCTCGTGATTTGTGATAAAGAACGCCGTCGAGCCAATCAGATTGAAGCCATTACGGTCATTGGAGAAGTCAAAGGACGAGACGTAATTCTGACCGATGACCTTGCAGATACTGCAGGTACACTCTGTCGTGCCGCCCAAGCAATGATAGATAAAGGCGCGAACAGTGTCCGTGCCATTTGTACGCATCCCGTCCTTTCGGGCAATGCCTACGAAAATATCAATAACTCGGTATTGGATGAAGTGATCGTGACCAATACGATTCCACTCAAACAACAATCAGATAAAATAAAAGTACTTTCGGTCGATAAACTTTTCGCCCGCGCTATCCGAAATACACACGAAAACCGTTCTATTTCAGCTTTATTTGTCAAAAAAGATAATCAAACCTTGTTTAGTGAAAGAAATTAAATAACATGTGCCATTATACTCGTCTTTTTCCGTCTAAGAATCCCTTGAAATCCTTATCCCGAATCGGGGTTCGGGACAGGCTGTAGCTAAGGCTATGTGCGGCTTTCAAAAAATCCTTAGACAAAAAAAATACTTCGTATTATAGCATCTTATTTAATTTCTTTCACTAAGTTAATTTCCAATAAAGGTAAAACGCTGTCGCCTGACATTTCAAAAATGTCCGCCGACTAACGCAACCGAAAAGATGTGGGTATCAATAGATTTTGAAAATGCAAGGTGAGTTTTAGGCAACCCAAAGGTTTAAATTATGATTTGATTGTTTTGTAGAATAGAATAGTTTGAGTGCGTAAAATATTAGGGGCAATTATATATAAAAGGTGCAGCGCACCGTCCCTGTTTGTAACAAGAAAGCTCTCCCAAACTCATAAGGTGCGTTAGCACCGACTCCGTTTATACGCACCAACGGGGTCTCCCGATAGCTATACGGGATAACGTATCTTTAATGCCACGAATTTATAATACATTCAAACAAATTAAAGTTCCCCTAATATTTTACACACTCGAATAGTTTGATTGTTTTCTTTGCTTCGCAAAATCTCAACCGTAGCGTAATGCCGCGTTAGTTTGATAGTACGCGGCGCAAGCGGGAGGCGTTACGCTACGGTGCGTCAAACCCCGTTTATTCCTTCCGTTAGCTTTTGTACGATTTTAAATTCGCTTAAAAATACGCTGCCGATTACTCGTAAAATGGTGTATACCGGAATTGCTAAGACCATACCGAGTATGCCGCCTAATTTCGCGCCAACGAGTATAATAATAAAAATTTCGAGGGGATGTGCCATCACGCTATTGGAAAAAATGAAGGGTTGGAGGATGAAATTATCGAGCATTTGCATGAGTGCGAATACGATGGCTACTTTTGTTACCATAGGTACGATAACGGTTGAAAATTCGGCATCGAGATTGGAGGAAACAGCAATGAATACCCCGAAAATAGCCCCGATACTCGGACCGACATATGGAATTACATTGATAATAGCAGCAAAAAATGCAATTAAAACTGCGTTGTCAATCTGTAATACTCCGAGTAGCGTAGAAACGAAAACGGTGATAATTGTTATTTGAAATAAAATACCGCCGAAATATCGTGTCAGCAATTTGACGATGCGTTCAATGACATTCGTGACTTGCGATTGGTATTCATTTGGTGTTAGTATGAGCAACATTCGCATAAATAAACCATCTTCTTTCAAAAAGAAAAAAGTAATGAAAATGATGGAAAAAACAGCGATAAATAAATTGCCTGTAAACCCAATAATCGCACTGAAAATATCTGTCACTTGAGTCGGGCTAAAATTGGAAACAAGGCGAGTGCGGATATATTCTGAGATACTTTCGTTGCTCGGTTCGATGAGCCCGCGCTCTACGAGTGTTTTGTTGATGGGTTGCCAAAACCCCTCCAAACCCTGTGCAAGTGCGGCAGCATCTACATCCGCAAGGTTGCGTGCTTGCTGAAGCACCAAAGGCACAAATAGGCTTACTATTATGCTGATTATCAGAGCGAAAGAAAGCAAGGTCATTACTGCTGCTACATTTCCACCCACCCGAAAACGACCGATTCTGATGCGTTGAAATAAGCGCATAAACGGACCGCCCAGCAAAGAAAGTATCCAAGCAATGACCATATACGCCACGATGTCCGCAAACCACCAGACGATTAATCCGATAATCAGAATCGTAAGTGCGGCGATGATGTAACGAGTCATGTTGTTTATTTTCATAAATGAAGTTTTTTTATCAAAAATATGCTTTTTATGATGATTAAAAAATTAATTTAAGCGAATAGAAATACGAATCAAGCGGATTTGACGGGTTTCTACGAAAAAAAATCTATATAAATTCGTTAAATCCGCCTAATCCGTACATCCATCCTGCTATATCTTTGTTATTTTTGTGCGATGACCAACGATGATTACAAACAACTCTCCCCGACGTTACCCAAACAACCGGGCATCTATAAATTTATAGATGCCAAGGATGTTGTATTATATGTGGGCAAGGCAAAAAATTTGAAAAACCGTTTGTCGTCTTATTTTGGCAATAAAAAACACCAAATTAAAAAGGTGCGGGTCTTGGTCAAAAATTCTTCGCGCATTGAATATACTATCGTGGAGACGGAAGAGGATGCGCTGCTTTTGGAGGCAACGCTGATTAAGAAATTTCAGCCGCGATATAATGTGCAGCTTAAAGACGGTAAAACTTACCCATACATTTGTATCAAAAATGAGCGTTTTCCGCGAGTGTTTGTTACCCGAAAGGTGTTCAAAGATGGCTCGAAATACTTTGGTCCTTACACCTCGTCGCGGCGGGTGCATGTGATTATTGAAATGATAAATAAATTGTTTCAATTACGGAATTGCACGCTCAATTTGTCACAAGATAATATCGATAAAGGTAAGTATAAAGTCTGCCTCGAATATCATATCAAAAACTGCAAAGGTGCTTGCGTAGGCTTAGAAAGTGAGGAGGATTATAATAGGAAAATTGACCAAATTAAAAATATGTTGAGTGGGAAATTTTCGGCGGTGAAGCGGCATTTGAAGGAGGAAATGCAGGTCTATGCCGAAGCCATGGAGTTTGAAAAAGCGCAGCGCATCAAGGAAAAACTCGTTGCTTTTGAGGATTATCAGGGCAGGTCTACCGTTGCGAATCCGAGTATACGCGATGTTGATGTTTTTACGATAGCTACGGATGAAGAATATGCTTATGTGAATTATTTGAAGGTCGCTAATGGCGCGATTATCAACGCATTTACGCTCGAATTGATGAAGAATTTGAATGAAGATGAAACCGACCTGCTGACGTATGGTGTGCGCGAGTTGCGCGAGAAGTTTTTCTCTTTTTCTGAAGAAATCGTCGTACCGTTTGAAATTGTTTTACCCGAAAAACCTGACTTGAAAGTGACCATTCCAAAGGTTGGCGATAAGCGTAAATTGCTCGACCTTTCGCAGAAAAATGCTACTTATTTTAAATTACAAAAAAAGAAACAAGAAGCTACTCGCGAAAACAAACAAACGCCTACCGAACGCATTCTCAACGAGATGAAAAAAGACCTTCAAATGGATTCGCTGCCCATCGCCATCGAATGTTTTGACAACTCGAATATGTTGGGTACAAATCCTGTTGCGTCGATGGTACATTTCCGAAATACGAAGCCCCTCAAACGCGAATATCGCCATTATAATATCAAAACCGTAGTAGGACCGGACGATTTTGCGTCGATGGAAGAGGTCGTTTTTCGTCGCTATCGTCGCTTACTAGACGAGGAACGTCCGCTGCCGCAATTGATTGTGATTGACGGGGGAAAAGGGCAATTGAGTTCTGCTTACAAATCGCTCGAAAAACTGGGTATTCAAGACCGCATTGCCATCATCGGAATCGCAAAGCGACTGGAGGAGATTTATTTTCCAAACGAATCTATCCCCCTACATCTTTCCAAGCGGTCAGATACGCTGAAAATCCTACAACAACTTCGTAATGAAGCACATAGGTTTGCGATTAATTTTCATCGTGACCAACGCTCGCGCGAGTTTGTACGAACGGAATTGACGCAAATTCCCGGTATCGGCGAGAAGACAGCGAATAAATTATTGTCGCATTTTGGTTCGGTAAAAAAAGTGAAATCTGCGAAAATTAAGATGCTCGTCGAAGTCGTCGGCAATGCAAATGCAGAGAAGGTGATTCGGTATTTTCGGGAGCAGGAGGGGAAGTGAGGAGTTTGGGTTTAACGGTTTGCATAGCTGACGTAATCAGCTTTTGCTGAGTATGGACAGGTATGTATTGTTGGGCGAATTTTTATTTAATTTCTAAATCCTTTCTTGCCTGAACAAAGTTTATAGTTGGTAGAACAGCAGGAGAGAATCCTGAATTAACCGTAATAGTTGATATTAAACTTCTTAAATATGGATATGCGATGGCAGGTGCATTGATTCCAGCAAAATCACTATCTATAAAATCTTTTTCTAAAGGCTTAGATGATTTAAAAAAAGATACAAATAGCACACTTATTTGAAACTCACCAAGGTGTTCGACTTCTACTTTAATAGCTGTTACAAATATTGTATTATCGTCATCATTAATGGTTGTAGAATATTGTAAGTCAAATGAGTTTTTAGCATCAGATTTTCCTTCAATGGAAGGTAATACATTGAGTTTTATGCTTTGAGCTTGAGAATTTAAATATTGTATCATAGTTATGCTGCCATTGCGTATGAAGTATTGCCAGATTCTTTGACTGACTTACTATCGTCGGAGTTGTCAAAAATATTGGAAAAATCAGATTCGATTAATATTTTATCAAAAATAATTGTTTCTTCAATTCTAATTGTAGAAAAGTTAATATAAGATTTCAGGATTGACTCGTCAATTAAGTTTGAGAGCCTACTCTCTGTTTCAAAGTTCTCAATTTTCGCCTTGTTACTAACTAAAATAGATGACTCTGAACTAAAGTCTTTACTGAAATCTTGATAAAATGTAGTTCTGAAATTATCAAAATAATTACGAACGGATATAGAATCATCAATCTTGATAGCTTCGATTTCTGATATTACCGAATCTTTATCAGCATCTGCCAACAAGGATTTTATAAGTTCTAAAGATTTCAGTTGAGACTTTGAATACATTTTGTTCTACTTTTCTCTGATTAAACGAAATTCTTGCACCATTCCACTATCAAGTGTAGTTAGGCAAACAATCATTACAGGATTTAGGTTCGTGTAAGCTTCATTATCTTCTGCAAAGATGGACTTTTTTTTAGTATCAATTGTATAATCAAGAACTCTAATGGCTTCATAAGGGAAAATATCTGATTTTCCTACATCCTTTGATTTTAGCTTTAAGAATTCTAAGAACCTCCCAATTGACCAACTGTCTTTGAATATTTCAGCATCCATAAATAATTTAATCATCTCTTGAAACCATAACATGTCAATTCTATTTCCAACTAAATCAAGAAATTTACCTGAAGGAATATCTAATAGGCATTCAAAAATATAATATTTTTTATTCAATCTCTTTGCTCCCCATGAATGAGCCATTGAAAGATTATTATCCCAAAAATAATATCCTGTACCAAGAAATTTGTGCTTTGAAGAATCGGTTTCTACATGCTCCGATAGAAATGGTTTTTCAATCTCATCTTTATTACCAAGGTTTTTACATGTATGATGACCAATTATTTTCATACTATAAAGGTAGTAATATTTTTGGTTTCGCCCAACTTCAAAATACACGCAATATTGCGCTTTTACCTCCAAATATCACGCAATAAAACGCCAAACGAATCAACAGAAAAGTATGTCCTTCAAAGTTATCAGTTGCTAAACAAATATATTAAATAATCTGGATTTTTACAATTTACTCCTCATCTTTAGGTCTGATAGAATCGGCAATGCAAATGCAGAGAAGGTAATCCGGTATTTTCGGGAGCAGGAGGGGAATGAGGAGTTTGGGTTTAACGTCCCGCATCTACGCCGTAGCGAGCTTTTGCTCGCTATAGACGTAGATGCAATGTTGGGTGCTGTGTTCAATTCTTATATTCTTGAAGGTAGATTTTCCTATTTTTTACTGTTAAATTTTCAGAACTATTTAGTGCATTCTCTGCTGCCGATTTGCTTTCGAACTCTACAAAAGCAAAGCCACGAGACTTTCCTGTATTATAATTTTTCGGAATTATAATTTCAGATATTTTTCCAAATTTTGATAATATCTCTTCAATATCTTTTTCTGTGGCAAACCAATCTAATCCTCCAACAAAAACTTTTGAATAATCTGAAGAGTCTTTTTCTATCGGCTTTTCTACGAGATTATAGTTTGCATCAGATGGAAATTCTATTCTGTAAATACCTATACTTTTTTTAGGAACTGATTTCTTCTTAGCTAAGCCAAACGCCTGATTAGCAGAAACGACCCTTTTTAGAACTCCCACATCGGCGAGGCTCTCCACAAGCTGCCTGTATTTTTCTGTATCTTCTATGCCAACATTTTTGAATATCTCCCGTGGCGATACTAATCTTCCGTTAATTCCAAGGTTTACTACAGTTTTCTGTTCTCTCGAAAGATTGAAATCTTTAAAGTTCTCAAGCCAAATTTTTTCTTCTTTTGAGTATATTAGTTTATAAAAAAGAGTGACAATAAAAGACTTATTCGGAGAAGATATTTGAGGTTCCACTAATTCGTTACTTTTCATTAACTCAAAGATTCTTCTTATTCCTTCTCCAAGTTCTCTGATATAACCAAACTCTCTTAAAACCCTTGCTAAATATGTATTTCTTGTTTCGTGAGCTCCTTTTAATTCTTTAAGGTCTTCTATTGTCAATTTTGAAAGTAGCTTTCCTGGACTTAGAACTTCTAATCTATCAGTAAAAATTCTAATCTCAATTCCCCTTCCTTCTAAGCTATAATCTCTGTGAGTAATCGCATTAATTAAGGCTTCTCTACAAGCAGGTTCAGGGTAGATTACTTGAGTTTTAAATAGTCCGTCATTGGAATATCTTGTTTCACTCAATGCAGGTCTTAGTGCTTCCCAACTTTCTTCTGCTAATTGAAATACATTTCCTGATATATCTGCAACTTCTGTAACATTATAGTCGGGCGCAGATTTTTCTTCCGTTCCGTTAACGCGTAAAATTCTAACCCTTGAGCGTGGATGCCATTTTGTAGGATTTTTGGCAAAAAGAAGTAACGCTGCTTTTCTCAACCTCAATCTATCTCCGTCAAATTCTGCCAATTCCACATATTGCAAGAATTTTTCTGGTGACATATTTTTAATCTTTGTAGATTCATAAGCAACCTTTGCTACAAGCTCTAAATCTAAATCTATAACGGTAGCTAAATCTTCAAATTTTCTATCGTACTGTCTGGAAGATGCTTCATCTCTTACAAATCTTATAGTGTCTGCGGATGTTGGTACACTATCTCTATCTTCTCTCTTGAAACATTCTCCTTTACTGGTTTGATGTATGAATTTTGCTCCTTTATCAACAGAAAAATAAATTACTTTTTTGCCTTCATAATCAATAATATTTTTTCTTTTAATTGGAAGTGGAGTATCTTTCAAAACATAATTGGTTGAAGCATCCAATACTGCATTCAATTTCTCTGGCGAATGTGGAAGACCTGTGACGATATTATTGTCTTCTATTCCAATGAAGAGTTCACCACCGTCAGCATTTGCAAATGCGACAAGTTCTTTACCAATATTGTAACAAATATCTTTTATTTCTCTCGGTTTCTTATTGTCAGGTGGTCCTGAATATCCACTTTTAAATTCACGGTAATAGCTTTCACCTAATTCTACCGCTATTTCAACTCTTTCTTTTAATCTTAATAATTGTTCCATTCTTTTTAATTTTTACCACAAAATTATGATTTTTCTGTGTGGTTTTATTTTTTCTTTTTCATAGCACCCAACTTTATAATACACGCAATATTGTGCTTTTATCCCCAAATATCGCAATATCACGCAATAAACATGTGGATATTTTTAATATCTCTAATAAAACGCCAAACGAATCAACAGAAAAGTATGTCCTTCAAAGTTATCAGTTGCTAAACAAATATATTAAATAATCTGGATTTTTACAATTTACTCCTCATCTTCAGGTCTGATAGAATCGGCAATGCAAATGCAGAGAAGGTAATCCGGTATTTTCGGGAGCAGGAGGGGAAGTGAGAAGTTTGGGTTTAACGGTTTCGCATACCCGCAGTAAGCCCGCATAGGGCTTATTGCCGTTGTATGCATTGTTCCATGCTGGCTTTCTTTTTTATTCAATTGGTTTTATCATTCCATTTATTATTTCATCAATATCATCAAGGTTATCCCAATCTCTTCTCCATTTTTCTATAAAGTTGACATCATTTGATTTTGGTCTTCTGCTTTCTGGAACTTCTCCAACTCTTAAAATTGTAGGTATTGGAATTGACGTTCCCAAAACTAATGCTTCCCTTTGTTCTAAGCCTGATAAATTATCTGTAATTGAACTAACAGAATCAGGCAATAATCTTCTGACATAACTTTGGTCTGTTGGATTTGTTAATCTCATTACAACAAAAGTGTTACATTGTGAAAAAATTGTTTCCGAAATTTCGGAAGGTCTCTGACTAACAATCATTGCAGAAATACCATATTTCCTTCCTTCTTTTGCTATTCTCTCAATTGATTCTTTAACAGCTTTATATTTTGCTTCAGACTGTCTTGGCATATAATTATGAGCTTCTTCATAAACTAAAAGTATTGGATTATCAATTTCTTCTTCATGATTAATTTGTTTAGAATGATACATGAAATTAAATAGCAATCTACTTATTAATGAAACAGCAACGTTTAATACATCGAAAGTTATTCCACTCAAATCAACAATCACAACATTAGAATCCTTTTCATCTGCTTCAATTCTATGCCCTAAAAATTGTTTTAGAATATCTTTAAAGTTTTCTGTTTTTAAGGTCTCTCCAGTCTCCAACATAAAACCTAACCTTTCATCTTCTTTTCTTGCTTCAAGTCTTGAAACGAATCTGTCAAATTCACTATTGAAAGGTGCTCTAACTACTGCGCCTCTTGCAAGAGGTCTAAAGACAACATCACTTTCAAATAGTCTATGGCCTTCTGGGATTTCCTCATCCCATGATTCTATTGCTAATTCCCTTGTTCCACTATCTAAAGTTGCTACATTTTGATTTTTAATAAAATTCAATACTTCATTCAGACTAAAAAAAACAGGTGTATCAAAATCTACTTTTTTATCGGGATTATGTTTTTGCTTATTTAATGTGATAGCATATTTGAGTTGAGAGTATTGATTATGAGAATTAAACTCATTGCTTTCAATAAACATTGTAGATAATTCATCGCCATTAAGTAACCAATATGGTAGCTTAAGTTCTGATACTGAAAGATATTTTCCATCTGGAAAAGCTTCTTTATATTCTCCATGTAAATCAAAAATAACAACTCTTGAATTATTTAAGATTCCATCGTCCTTTTGTTGTTGAGTCCTTTCAATTCCTGATTGTAAAATCTTTGCAACTGTACATGATTTTCCTGCGCCTGTTGAGCCAACAACTGCAATATGTTTATTGAAAAACTGATTTCCTTCTAAAAGAATATCTACTTCTTGATTATTTGATAAAGTCCCAAAGCCAAAAACCTTCCCTTTATCTTTTTCATTCCCTAAGGAAAATATTTGCTTTAGTAATGCAGAATCTGCAACGGCAACCTCATTTGGAGGTATAGTAATCTGATGTCCACCTCTTTTAAATTTATAGCCTTCCATGTAACCCATTGGTTGAATATCAAGAACAAAAGAAGGTTCTTTTCTTACTAATTTGGGGTTATCAGAAAAAAGATTCGAGTCTTTAATCTTATAACTTTGCAACATACCAATTATTGAAACTCCGTTTTCGTCAGTAATTCGAACATAACTTCCAATTGAAAAAGCATCATTTTTATTTTTGAATTTATTAGGCTTAGTCACTTCAACTTGAACCAAGTTGGGTTCAATTGTAGTGATTCTTAAATAATCATATCCAGAAATAATTTCGTCAAATATTGAATTGACATCGGATAAGGTTTTTAATTTTCGAGATGGTAATTTATCTGTTGGTTCAAGAGATTCAATTACAAATAATTGAAAATCTTTTCTTTTGATTGGAACATCTTCGTCAGATGTAAGTGCAAAATATTCTTCATGATTTGTATTAGAAAAATATATGGCTACATCAATGTTGCTTATATTTTTTTGATGTTCTTTAAAATCGTCAAACAATACAAGCTTGATTTGAAATGACGCTTTATCAATTCTATCATCTGACAAAGTATTAGTTACAGGGTCTTCATTGAAACGTGTCACATCGAACGACCCTAAATCCGTATCATTTGAGTAATATCTAATACCTTTTTGCCTTAGTTGTTCTTTGTAGCCTGCAAAATGTTCTTTAGAGCAATCTAACACTATAGTCCAAACTTTGCTTTTTGAACTGAATGCTTTTCCAACTTGAAAATATTCTTCAATGATATTTTGAATTAAGGATTCAAAAGTAGTTTCTTCATCAGGTTCTGTCAGGAATTCTGAACCAAGAAATAAGAATTTGTATTTGGAAGCAGAAAGAGCATTTGCAGATTTTAATTTCCTTTTTATATATTCTAAATATCTCTTTTTGCCTTTCAAGTGTGCATACCATTTATTGAATAGAAAAGCTTTCTTATTGATTTCAGAAATGAATTGATTTTTTGTGATAGTTCTATCTGCTTCACTTACTTGAATAGCTTTGTCAAATATCACTTTCAAGGCATTATTGTAAAAGTAATTCTCAGCTTCAATATAACTGCAATTATCAAAGGTTTGCCTTAGCAATTCAAATACTTCTTTTCTTTGGTCTCTGAGGTTTTTAGCGCAAATTTCAATATCAAGTTTATCAATAAATTCCGTTAAATCATCATCAGACAAACCTAATTCTTCATGGTGTTTATATTCTACTTTTTTTTCTTTGTATGTAAGTAGAGTATCTTTTAAGAATTCTACCGTGATTGGCAAATGTTCGTCTAATTTTTCTTGTCCTTCTTTAAAGTGAGCATAAAAGAAATATTTAATTTCATCGGTTTCGCCATTCTTTACAAGTTTGAAATGATTAAGCAAGAGCCTAATTGGTTTAGCTATTTTAGAATGATTGTATTCTGTTTTAGCGTGATATTTACATTGGATTGCTGTCTTTTCACTCGCATCCTCAACATCAATATCTTCGATACCTTCAACTACAATTGAATCATCATCATTTTCCAATGATAGTATTTCTAATATACTTTTATCAAATTGATAGTAGCATCCTGATATTGTATCTTCTGCACTTCTTGTGTTCATTTGTTTTTATTTTTTTGCTTGCATGGAACTTCAAAATACACGCAATATTGCGCTTTTATCCCCAAATATCGCAATATCACGCAATAAACATGCGTATATTTTCAATATCTCTAATAAAACGCCAAACGAATCAACAGAAAAGTATGTCCTTCAAAGTTATCAGTTGCTAAACAAATATATTAAATAATCTGGATTTTTACAATTTACTCCTCATCTTTAGGTCTGATAGAATCGGCAACGTAAATGCAGAGAAGGTAATCCGGTATTTTCGGGAGCAGGAGGGGAAGTGAGTGCTTGGTACTTACTATTTTTAAAATAATGACATCTGACTTGTGCTTTCTTCTTTTATTTCAAATTTATTTCCAAACAATTTCCAATCTGAATTTTCAGCTGTTTTAGTTTCTAAACCAAGAAGATTATAGGCTTTCTCCATGTCAATTCTCATCAAAATATCTTTTGTGATTGGTCTTTTTGCATCAAAGAAGATAATCGCTTTTAGAAAGGCTTGAACAATATTGCTATTCAAGATTTTTTGAGCGATTTGAGCTTCTTCGATAGTCTCAAATCCAATGAAATAACACGTATCATCAAGCATTAATGGTTTATCATTCTCAGGAAGTACTAACGAAAAAGTGGTTCGTTTGTACATCCCTGAAATTGCTACTTTATATTTTGCGAATGAATAATCTCCAATTCCAAAAATTGAAAATGGCGGTTTCCCTCGATATATTGAGGACTTTCGTCTATCGAAATATGCTCTATTACTGTCGAGGTAATTATATGTTTGTGGATATTCTTTTTTTATATAGCTCGTGTCTTGCCCTACTTTTTTCTGTGTTACAATTGTTGTTTTCCTATAGGAGTCGATGACTTCATCTTTTAAATCAGAACTCTTTAATAATCCATAAAGTAAATTTTTCTCTGGGCTTACTTCTTGCTTGAATCCATTGATGAAATGTCCGTTGAAACGGTCAAGTTCCATAATTTTTGAGCAATCATGCTTCATACCTTGTCTCCAAACAAAAGGAGATTTTCCATCTAAATTTTCTGCCTTATTATAGTCACTTATCGAATAAACAAATTTGTCTTTGTGCCAACCAAATTCTGTAATTTCTTCTTGAGTATAAAAATCAATCTCCTGACAAATGTATTCAGGCGTGAGGTTGAAATTGCTTAGAAATAGACAAGCGTCAACAGAAACATTAAATTCTTTTTTTGCATCAATATTCAACTTGCGAATATTTCCGATTTGGTGTTTTGATTGCCATTGATTGTGCAGTATATTTTTCACTACTGAATTTTTGACTAAAAATGCAAATATCCCTTTACATTTATCGAAATTTCTTAAGATTTGTAGTGATATATATTCTCCAATATCAAAATTCCCTTTCCCTGTTATCGCATCAATTCCTTTATGACTTTTGAAGTTAGATTTTTGAGGTAAATTATTGGAATTGAGTGTACTAAGTTCTGAATTTGTCACCCAAGGAGGATTGCCAATGACCAATGTATTTGAATCCTTGTTTTCCGCTGCTAAATCTTTTAAATTAAAATTAAAAATATCCGCATGAATAATATTTATTTCTGGCTTGCAGCTATGTTTTTCACTTAGAAAAAGGTCGAGTATACCAAATTTTGTTTCCCATACGTAAGGGTAATAAATTTCAATACCAACTATTTTTTTTATTGCCTTAAACTCTTTAAGTACTGCAAGAATAAACCTTCCTTTTCCGCATGTTGGCTCAATCACAAGCTCTGGTTTTACCCCTCCTTTGCAAAGATATTTTGCAACACTATCCGCCAAATCTTCATTGGTTTGAAAATCTCCATAAGCTCTTCTGTTAGGCTCTTCAAAGGCTTGTGTATTTTCCTCAATTTTGCTTTTGAGTTTAGTAAATTCTTCCTCATTATTGAAAAAAAAATTGATGCCGCAAATTTCTTTTAATAACTCATTAGCTTGTTCGATAGTATTAATTTTTTCCAAATTCGTTTTGAAAAAATCAATCAGTGATATCGAAATATTTGCTTCAAATATTATCATTAGGTTACTTTGTCAATTAGCTTAGAAATACCCTCAATAGGCTCGGTTAGTTTAACCACTCTTCCATATTGCAACCTCCATTGTAGCGCATTTGATATGGTCAAATACCCTTGTTTTAGATTACTTTGTAATATCCTTTCTGCAATTAAATTGAGTGTCATCTCATCGGCAGGTATTCTTCTATCATTCAAATAAGCTATAATATCTTCTTTATTTGCACCGTCTCCAATCATTTGTCTAATCCTAAATGTAGTCGTATAGTCAGCCGTTCTTTCCTTGTCTAAGAAGGAGCAACTTACAAAATCTAATATGGCGCGTTTATTTTCATTGTCATCTGTTTTATTATAAACAAACACGAGCAAATTATACCCCAATCCAAAGATTTTCTGCTTGGCATCTCTAAAAGGGCAAGAGGATTGGGGCTGTTTGGTGGACGTTACTTTAATGTCAGTGTAAATATCTTTTCCGGGCAAGTCAATTCCTTTTGCCGAAGACCCTTTTTCATAAGTATAATGTTCTTCAAGGTAGTTTTGAAATTTATGCTCAATATAAGTCCCTACTGCTTTACCATCAGTAACTCCAAATAAGTCTTTATTTTTGTGAATTGACTCTGTTTTGCAAAATTCCTTTGCTGCTTTTTTCAGTTTAGCTATCGTTAATTTCGGCTTCATTTATTGACTTTAATTGTGTCCACAAAGGTAGCGATTTTTTAGGGTTTTCTTTTGCATGGGGCAGAACGGTCTCGGCTAAACGCAGTAGCGGCGCATAGCCGCTATTGCCGTTGTAGCCATTGTTGTCGGCTGCCTTCTTTTTTATTTTCTTTCCAACAATTTCGTAAAAGATAATGAAGCTAATTTCCAATGTCCATTTTCTTTTTTATAAACCTCTGTTACCATAAATGGATTTGTCACTTCATTTCCTCCAACAACTGCCAACAATGTAATTTTATTTAGAAGGATTGCTGTGTTATCAATTACATTTACTGATATTTCATGAATGTCAGCTTTTTTGTAGTGAATTCCACCACTTTTAATGATTTCGATTTCACGCTCTTTTCCCCAACTTCCACCCATGTGAACGAATACTGAATTTTCATGAAACAAATCTTCAAGAGATTCTATATTCTTATCCGACATCCATTGCCATTTATCTTTTGAAAGTTTGATTATCTGTTCTTCCGAAATCACTTTCCTTAATGAATCCACATTTATATTCTCAAATAGTTCCTGTGGTATTTTATCAAACCAAACTGTTCTTTGATTCCCTGTTATTGCGAGATATGTTACACCACTTTCTGGAGTGGCAGCATGCCAATGTTCAACATCAGGTTGGCATTTTACGATTTCTCCTTTTTTTACTACTTGAATTGGTTTGTCTCTTTCTTGATACAATCCTTCACCTTCAATTATCAGTAAATGTTGTCCTTTTGGATGTTTATGCCAATCTAATTTCGCACCTTTTGCAAATTTGGCAACCGCAATATTGTAATCAAATATTGAATCTCCCGCACTTAAATGACTTAACCAAACATCTCCCGTATGATGAACATTTGGAGCTTTTTCTCCAAGTGGAAAAATTGAATCGTCTTGTGCAATTCCATAATTTGAGATTGCTACGATTAGCAAAACTGTTTTGATTAATAATTTCATGTTTCTATTCATTCGTTTGTTTTTTCTTTCTTGGTTGCAGCGAACGGAGAATGATAAGAGTAGTAGCGACGAAGGAGCTATTACTTCTTATCTATTGTTAGCTTTAGTGCTTTATTTATGCGTTCAACATTTTGTTAATATACTACTTTTTTCTTTTTTTCATTCCGCATTTTTTGTTTTTTTAACTCGTTTTCAGTACCGTAAACTTGCTAAAAATCCCCAATATTTTTAATTCAGATTTCGAGTAAGTAATTGCGCAACTTGCTAAATTCCGATAGAGTGAAATTCCACTTTTCCATTCCGTTTTCGGTTTCGTAAACTTGCTCAAAATTCCGTTTTGATTTTTATTCCGCGTTTGAGTTGGTATTTAGATTTCTGCTTTTTATTTCGCCCAATATTGCGCAATCTATTTTAAAATTCTGCTTTAAATTATTTCTAATTTAAGCCTGAAATTGGGGGTTTTTTCAACTCCGTTTGGGCATCAAAGCTAACAGTTGAGCCGAACTGCGTTTTAATGAAGTATAGGTTTTGTTATCGTTTTTGTTTTTTTGTTTACGTCATAGTAGTATGTGATACTTGGTTTTTTGTTTGCATCTGTTAGCATGTATCTAGAAATGGCAATAATTTTGAAATCTGAATGCCATGATATACTACCTGCATTAAGTTCATCTTGAAAAATTATGGATTGAGAGTTTTCTTCAAAAATAAAAAATTTGACTGTTGCAAAAAGATCCTCTAATTTTTTATACTTTTTAAAGACAATGAAATGACTTCCTGATTCATTCTTTTTAGTTGCGTAATCTTCTCCAAAATTTGAATGAGCCAAATTTTCCATTTTGGACTCTTCATCATGACCTTCAATTAATTTAACACTAGTACAATTAGAAAAAAATAAAAGCAGAATTGGGAATAGATAATTTTTCATATTAGAATTTGACAAACTTCAGGGTTTTGAGATATCCGTAGTCAGTTGATATTGCAATTAAGTAAGCTCCAGCTGGTTGATCGAGGTTAAATTCTAATGTATGCTTCCCTGTTGGATATTCGATCCAATCCGTGCTTTTTAATATTTGCCCTGAGGTATTCAATATTTGATATTTAATATTGGTGGTTTCTTTAAGTTCAATATCAGTGTAGGCATTATCTATAACAGGTTGAGGATACAATGAAGAAATAGTAACTTTATTGGATAATGAACTTACTTCTTCCACACTTACAACATTAGTTAAATTTACTTTTGCCATATAAATATTAAGGTCTCCATCATTAGTTCTACCGTCTGACCAAAAAGCTACGGCAGTATTGTTAGTTGCCACTAATTGATGATATTCTCCAATGCCAAAATAATTCGATGCAGGAACAACAAATTCAAAATCAGTTGGTGATGTATTCAATTGTATTTCAGTAAAATTGGCTCCTCCGTCATACGAAACACCCATAAAAAAATCGGTTAATTTATTAGTATTCGTAAAATTCCTTCTGTCGTACCAATCTAAAACAAGGATTCCAATATCATTAACATACATACTTGAGTAGAATTGCTGCACTTGATCTTGTTGATCACTATGAACTATACTGGGAGAGCTCCAACTTAAGCCGTTGTCATCTGAAAATGTAAGAAACACATTAAAATAATCTGGATCAATTGATTCGGAAGCTGTATAACTCAAATACAATCGGCCGTCATAACTACCACCAGAATTATCAATAGCTAGATATGCTGTAGGCTGAAAACCAAGTGATATGTCTGGGGCGTTAAACGCATAGTTAGGAAAGCTAACTGCCTCTGTTGAATGTATAAGATCGCTTCCTCCATTTGAGTATTCTTGTACGTAAATAATACTAGTAGAATTTAACCCTACGCAAGAAGTAAAAACGGTTCCATCTTTTTTTACTACTACACTAGGAAGATGGTCACCATCAGGAATAACAAGGGAATTGATTGTTTGATATGTACTATCAATAGTGTAAAGGTTTACATTATTTTTTACGAATGGAACATAGATATTGCCGAAATAGGCAGATGTACTATATCTGTCAATCGCTAACCAAGGTTTATCTGTATTATCAGTTGCAATAGTTGAAACGAGCGACCAAGTAGCACCTCCATCTGTTGATTTAGATAATATTGTATTAATGCCGTTAGTACCAGGGGCAGGACCAGCGGTAGCAAGGTTAACGAGTAAGACATTACCAGCTGCATCAAATGACAACACAGGATCTGCTCCACTAAGATACCCCGCAGGTAAACCACGATAATCACTTATATTCCATGTTGTACCAAAATCATTGGTATAATAAATAGTGAAGTCTCGACCCCCCCCTCCATAATGATGCATAGTAGTTAAAACAATGTTATTAGAATCTAATGGGTTAATTGCTGCATGAAACTCTGCTTCTGGCTTATTAGCATCTTCTACTATTACATCTTGCGAGAAGACTGATAAACTCAATAAAAACAGAATTGCGAACGTAAAATATTTCATATTTAGATTAAAATTATATAGATAAATGATAGTCATGTATTGGTTAATAAACCATTTCGTGATTGTGTATTGTTTGTTTAAAGTACCAAAATTATAAAAAAAAAACCAAACAAAAAAACCGAAGGATTTTCGTAAGTTGGCGAGTGCATTAAAGCTAACTTCAAAATACACGCAATATTGCGCTTTTACCCCCAAATATAGCAATATCACGCAATAAACATGCGGATATTTTCAATATCTCTAATAAAACGCCAAACGAATCAACAGAAAAGTATGTCCTTCAAAGTTATCAGTTGCTAAACAAATATATTAAATAATCTGGATTTTTACAATTTACTCCTCATCTTCAGGTCTGATAGAATCGGCAATGCAAATGCAGAGAAGGTAATTCGGTATTTTCGGGAGCAGGAGGGGAAGTGAGGCTTTTTATAAATATTGTCCGCAGTTATCAGTCCGCCGACCGCAGCCATACGCGAGTCTATTTCACGCATGACGGCGGTCTGCGGACGGATAAACTGCGGACACGTTACTGCGTAACGTCAGTTAATTATTCAAAATCAACTCCCACTCCCCCGGTTGATTAATAATAAAATTAACATTGGCGGTATAGGTCGATGTACCGAGTTTATTGGAGGTCACATAAGTGATGCTACCTTCAAACGGAAACTCCATATTTTCCCAACCTCGTGCGTGATTGCCCAAGGTGAGGTCATTGCCGCTACTCCATTCAAAGCGATAATTTTGTACGGTAGAATTGACCAAACCGCTTTGCATTATCTTGATAGTCAGTCTATTGCCATCGCCGCTTCGGAACATCGTCACGCGGTCTATGCTCCGTTTTGAGGTAATCATATAAGGTCTTTTCTGTTTTGGTCCTACGTATTTATCGTCTTTCCAAATTCCCGCCAAAACCGTGTCACGGTTGTCCATTTTCAAATAATACGAACCTTCGCCATCCTTCAAACCCTTCTTCCAATCACCAACATACTTGCCGCCTTCCGTATCGAGATAAGGGAACACGAAGAAAATAATCTACCCGAATTGACGCAGCTATTTTTTCTATGTGTTTTCTCAAATTTGACGCGAATACTCCCTGTATTTAAGGAAAATTTGAGGAGACACATAGGGAAAAGAGCAATTCAAACGGGTAGATTATTTTCTTCGTGTTCCCTAAGTCCCAAAACCGTTGCGTTCTCCCTCTTTCCACGAGCCAGAGTAGCTATCCCCTTCCGAGTACGTGTACATGCCTTGCCCGTGCGGGAGTCCTTTTTTGAAATTGCCTTGGTAGATGTCTATGCCTTTAGCCAGACCTTTTCCGTGTGCCAAACCCTTTTTGCAACTGCCCGAATAGCTTTCATTGATACCATCATAAAGCACTTTACAATCTTTTTGAGCATACATTTGGCTGTTGATAAATAAACTCAGCAATAAAGCGATAATTGAGATACGATAGTTCATATTTTTTATTTTATAAATAAAAATATATAAAATTTTTGACATTTGAACTGACTACTAAGTCTATTGTTTATTATCTATCTCTTGTTCGCTAACAGTTAGGATTGATGACGGGCAGATTAATTGCCAGCCCACCTTCTGATGTTTCTTTGTATTTAGTATTCATATCTTGAGCGACATCCCACATGGTTTTGATGACTGTATCAATATTGACAATGGCTTTCTTGGCATCACTTTCGAGGGCTAAATTTGCGGCAGTTATTGCTTTTGCTGCACCCATTGCATTCCTCTCAATGCAAGGCACTTGCACCAATCCTTTTATGGGGTCGCAGGTCAGACCCAAATGGTGTTCCATTGCTATTTCGGCTGCCATTAGGCATTGTTCAGGCGTTCCGCCCAGTATTTCTGTCAATGCTCCGGCTGCCATAGCCGATGATACGCCTATTTCTGCCTGACACCCACCGACAGCAGCAGATATCGTTGCCCCTTTTTTAAATAAACAACCTATTTCACCCGCAGTAAAAAGGAACTTCTTGATGTAGTCTTTTCCCTTATAATCACAAAATAGAAAATAATACATCATTACAGCGGGAATGACTCCTGCTGCTCCATTGGTCGGTGAGGTTACTATGCGTCCCATAGCGGCGTTTTGCTCATTTACAGCAAGGGCAAAACAACTTATCCATTTGTTGATAGAGTTGAAGTCCTTTGGAACCATCTTTATTATATCTGTCCATTCGTCTCTCGAATTACATTTGGCACTACCTGTGAGTTTATCGGAGATTTTTTTGGCTCTTCGCGAAACGTTTAGTCCGCCGGGCAAAACCCCATCGGTACAACAACCCACGTATATTGATTCCAGTATCACGTCTATCAACGATTCGATATCGTTATCTATGGCTTCTTCCGTTCGCATAGAAAGTTCGTTTTTATAAACAATATCAGAAATATTACAATTGTTTTCATCTGTATATCTCAAAATATCTGTCCCACTATCAATCGGGAAAGGTAGGGTTCTTTGCGGTATCAATCCTTCATCAAACAGTTCACTTTCAATAAAACCACCGCCTACAGAAGCAAATATTTGTTCATATACTATTCCATTTGCAATTGACTTAAATTTTATCGTATTAGGATGAAGTGGATGTTCTGTTCTTTCAAAGATAATATCTTTAGCATAGTCAAAGTGAATTTTTTTTGACTTGATTTCTATTCTACTTGATTCGATGACTTGCCGGACAATTTGGTCGATAAGTTCTGTATTTACCGTCTTTGGATGATACCCCATCAATCCTAATATGACAGCCTTGTCGGTAGCATGTCCTATACCCGTCTTTGATAATGAGCCGTAAAGATGGATTTGAACCTGTTCCAAATTTTCTACATTAATTTTTTCGATAAAAACCAATGCCGCATTCCAAGGACCCAAAGTATGCGAACTTGAAGGTCCTACCCCAATTTTAAAAATGTCAAATATACTTATTGACTCTTTTCTTATAGACTTCGAGTTGTTGGGCTGTTTGCTTTGAATAGATACCATTCTTCAAAGATAGGAAATTGAAATCATATTATACTGCTTTAGAGTGAGAATATATGTATAAAAAATTGCACAAACTACCTCATGTAGAGAACGCGAAGTATGCAGAGATATTTGATTATCAGTTCTCTGCGTACTCCGCGCACTGTGCATGAAAATCACCTATTATGCAATAGGTAATTCTCGTCCTAAAAAAGTAGGTTCTTTGACAAATCCAGTGGTCAGTAGACTTTATTTAGGAATATTTTGTATGCATGGAACTTTTGTATTTTTTCGATAATCAAGCCTCATTTTGAGCCGCATACCCTACGGTACGGGGCGAAAAATAGGTGAAGAGTATCGGAAAAAGACAAAGTTAGCTGCATACAAAATTTTTCTAAATAAAGTCTAGTATATTAGTTAGGGCGTGTCCCCCTCCTTATCAGTCGGGGGTCGGGCTATCCGGCACTCTCTCCATTCCGCTATCGCTACATTTCGTTCAAACAACACCTCCTATCCCTCACGCAAAAAAAACAAACCAACAGACGAAAAAAAACAATTCAGGCGAGTAGATTATCTTTTCCTCTTCCTCTATCACCTAGACTTTAGACATTGGGTAATTAGGGAACTGGGTAATTAGGTAAATCGCTCATCATCAATAATTTACGTTAATTTGCATTTTGTTCTAAATTAACTTTGTTACAATTTTTATTATGCTGATAAATAGCAAATTATGCTTTCGTTAGCCTAATTACTTAATGTTCAAAGTCCAGCTATCACTACATGTGTCAAAGAACCAAAAAGTACAAATTGTCAAAACTCAAAGGGATCGACCCGATTCCGTGCATACGGCACTTTCAGGAAATCCAATGAGCCAGGTTTCACCCGTAAAAAAAACGAAAAGGTACGGCGTTCGGGCTGCCAACTAAAGCCACTTTCCCAACAGTGAAGGTTGCGATAAAGCGAGAGGTCGGGATAGGTCAGTTGTTTACGAACAAAATCGTAGCCAATGCTGCCGATATCTGCTCGCCATTTGTCGGTCACATTGAGTGTCGTACGACTGAGTCCGATATTATTTCGAGTGATTTGGATAGTATCTCTACCCTCTACAAATTGTTGGGAAATATTGAAGGAATACGTAAAACTCAAAGAGCTAATTACTTGCTTTCTCGAAGAAGACTGCCGTCTACCGCCTTCGCTTTCTGCTCCTTTGTTTTTACCAAATGCTTGGCTGATGTCTGTTGGATTTAGGCGTGTAGTGAGCGTCAAATTTGCATTGGTAAAACGTGCCAATCGACGATTTTCAGTCCATTGGTAAGTATCAATACGCCGTCCATTCCCATCCAGCGTGTAGGGGTCAAAATTCGCACCGAAATTCACATTAATGACTTTGAATAATTTCGTATTTCCACTCATACGGATATTCCCCATTTTCAATGAATCTGCCGCAAAATTATACGAACTATTAATACTCAACGCATTGAGCAGCATTACTTTTCTAAAGCGTTCTGTCGTATCTTTTTTACTAAAAAACTTACCTTCTATTTGATTGTTTATCCCGTAAGAAATCGCCGCCTGACGAGTCCGCGAAGGCGCACTACCAAATATACCATTATCGAAACGCGAAAAAATCTGTCGCTCATCCGTCCGATTATCAACCTGAATACTGTCGTAATATCCCCAAACAGGCTTGAGATAATCAGGCGCGAAATTCATAGAAACATTCGGTGTCAGGGTATGCCGAATTGCTTGACCTTTCTTGCCCAGTGGCAACATACCATAAAGTCGCGTATTCAGACTCACACCGCCCGATACCTCGCGCAAAGGCGCAAAGCCGTATTGATAAGTCGTGTCAATTCGCCCATACATAATATCGGTGAGTATTTCGTCAATGACAGGCTCGCCTTCAGAATCCAATAAAATATCGCCGTTATCATCGTATTCATATATGATAGTTTCGGTAGTTTCGGTGGTGGAATCAAAATCCAATTCGCGAGTTTTGAAATACCATTTTTCGGTATAACGCACCGACGGATTGACGTTAATATATTTCAACACACGAAAATTCATCCCAATATTTGGCACATGCTCCACCCCAAAATTGACTTCATCAAAACGGTCTTTTTTGAATATCAAAGTATCATTTGTCGTTGCTCTACCGATGGCGCGTGTCCGATAATCGAAGGTGATTTTTTCATACCAACGTTCTTTTCCGACTTTATTTTTTCTTTCGAAGGGATAAATTTGATTTAGGGTAAAATTAAACTCAGGGAAATTGACCGTCATCAGCCGCGAACGGGTATTCTGATTGTGCGAAAACCCGGCAGAAATAGAATAGGGCTTGCCGGGAAAACGCTTTCTCACCGAAATCGAAGAACGCAAAGTACTATTAAGTACGCTTTCAGCATCATTAAAATTGTTGGAAAAATACGTACCTGTCCCAAAATTTACACTTGCGCGAAAGGTGCGCGTCGGGTGTGCCGAGGCGTCTTGATTATGCGACCATTGGATATTAAAATCGCGTTGTGGCTTGGGTGCGACTTTGCGTATATCAAGCCTTTGATGTGAATAGCCTACGGCAAGACTGCCATTATATTTATAGCGTTTTTTATAGCTGGAGCGTGCATTCAGTCCCCAGGTACCACGCGTATAGATGTCGCCCGTCACCTGCAAATCCCAAAAATCATTCATGGCTTTGTAATAACCAATATTTCGAAAACCAAAACCAAGTGTAGGTGAAAATTCGTAATTACGGGGAAAAATCAACCCACTGCGCCGACCTTGTTTGAGCGGAAAAAAGCCGAAGGGCAAGACCAGCGGCGTCGGAATATTTTCAATTTCGACATTCGATGCCCCTACTACTATAATTTTGTTGGGAATGATTTTGGCTTTACGGCTGCGTATGCCAAAATGCGGGTCGGGGTGGTCGCAAGTCGTGTATAGCGTACCTTCTGCATATACAACATCGTCTTCATTAGCGTGTTTTTGGCTACGCATATCAAATTTGACGCTGTTCGATAGCAAGTAGCCGTCGCCCTCCGTCGTGCGTACTTGGTAGACTTTTCCTTTTTGTGTTTTGAAATTATATTTGATGCTATCCGAGCTAAATTCTTGGTCGCCATCCACAAATTGCGCCTTGCCATCGGGTCCGCCCGATGCCGTCACGATGTCATTTCCAATATCAAAAATAATATAATCGGCTTTGACACTCATCGATTCATATTCGACCGATGCAGTACCGTATAAATAGATTCGTTGCCCTGCCATATCATATATCATCGAATCGGCGGCACTATAATTGACCGGAACATCCAGCGAATCACTTGAATATCTTACCTTTGACACAGTTTTTTGAGGTTCTACCTGAAGGGCAAGCGTATCGGCAAGCGGCACGAGTGTATCCGCCACCATACCGGGCAAACTATCACGCAGCACTGGTTCTCCTTCTTTTTTACCCAATGAAATACCCGCATCTTGTGCTTTTCCTGGAACGAAAAAACACATTAAAACGACCATTAAGATTAAACTTGTACGGTATTTGTGCTGCATGGCTATCAATGAGTGAATGAGTAAATTGATAATGAATGAGTAAATTGATAATGAATCATAAATCAGGTATATTATGCCTTCATTCAACATTGATTATTAATTCATTTGCCCAAAAATGAACATTCACCATTAAAAAAGAAAATAATACCTTGATGTTTAACGAAAAATTAAGCCGCAAAGTACGGTTTTCCACTAACTTTAACATCCCACAACGTAGGGCTTTTAGGATTTCTACTGTTTTAGTGCACAAATTTGGAAGGGCTGTTTTGTTGCTCTGCGACGGCTAAAGTCGCCGGTACGGGGCATTTCGCTTCAATTGTTATTTTGAAATTTTGATTTCAGCGAAACGTGAAAATACAATAGACTTTTTTTCAAAAGGATACACAAATTTTCTGCGACCTGTTTTGCCCTTAACAGGGCAAGAAATTATTGTATTTTGCTTTGAGCTACCAATATTTTGTCCCTAACGGGACTGTTTTACGTTTACAATGCCTCGTTGGAGGCAAAATGTCGGTAGGAAATAGTAAAATATACACCTCAAGAGTGCCGTAGATACTCAATGTTCGTGCGATTTCAATTTGTGTACCCTTTTGAATCTTCGTTATGAAAATCCTTACGTAGCTTGGCTATGCGCGGTTTTCATGCCTCGAAAAAGAAAAAAATAACGGCGTCAAAAAACTTAATTTATTTATGCCTCGTTTCTTATAAAAAATTACTAAATAAAATGACGAAAATAATTACTTACTCAATGACCTTACTGGTCTGTCTTTTTTTTCATCTCAATGTCAGCGCGCAGGGAGATGAGGGCAATGTTCAATTTCGCCCCATCAATACGGGCGAATATGACGGGTCAGTATTGCTACCGCGTCCGATAAATAAGGTCGTCATAGACCCGGGGCATGGCGGTAGAGACGAAGGCGCAGAGGGCAATAACTCGATGGAAAAACACATCAATCTGGCTATCTCAAAGAAGCTGGGTAAAAAGATAAAAGCTGGGTTTTCGGACGTTTCTATCGTGTATACCCGGAGGTCGGATATATCTTTGTCATTGCCCGAAAGAGCCGAAATCGCGAATGTACAACAAGGCGATTTATTGATTTCGATACATTGCAATGCACTCAGACAGAAGAAAGTAAACGGCACAGAAATCTACGTCATCGGCGATATAGAAAATGGTCAGGTGTCGGATGTTTTCCAACGGGAAAATAAATTGGATTCGCCAAACGATTTGAGTAAACTGCAAAACTATGGCGATGCTTTTCAAGGTTACAGCCTCGGATTTGCTCACAAAGTAGACCGCGAATTGCGCGATTTTGCCGGGCGGAAAAGCCTAGGTGTCAAGCGCGAACCTTTCATCTTATTACGTGCCAGCAATATGCCCGGCATATTGATAGAAACAGGTTTTTTGACCAATAAAAATGACGAACGGTTTTTGCTTTCTGACGAAGGACAAGAAAAAATTGCCGAAGCTATTTATCGTGCATTTATAGAATACAAAGCGGAAAACGATGCTGTTACTACGTCTTTTACTCCGACAAAATCAGTGCAAGAAACTACACCCTCGCCAGCAGTTGTTGTATCGCCTGCGCCTGTCACTACTACAACGCTGCCGACAATCACCGTGCCGCCAAAGGTCAGGGTTGTCAATGCGCCGAGTGTTTCTGCGCCTACACGCATCACGCCCTCGCCGCGTATCGTAGCTGCTCCGCCTCGCACGACGCTCTTATCTTCGGGCTTCAAACGCGAAATCACTCGCGTCGATATCCCCAAGCGCGAAATGACCAACGAGGTGCTTGACGACCTCCGCAAAAAAGCCAATTATAATGCTGACGCCGATTATATTCCGCAGTTTAGAACTGAATATAAAGTTCAATTGTTGATTCTTTCTGATGAGTTGGATAAAAATACACCGCCCTGGGACGCCGTTTTTCACCTCGATATTGAGCCTTATGGTCTTAAATTTAGTTACCTCGCTACGGGGTATTGGGATTATGAATCTGCCGTCAAAGGTCAAAACTATTGGCGTACCAACGGCTTCCCCGATGCCGTCATTTTGACGTATAAAAACGGACAACGACAGTAGGAAGAATGAGTGAATGAGTGAATTTTGAATGAATGAATAGAAATGCTGTAATGCGTTAATGTTGCAATGCGATAATGCTTATAATTCATTCATACATTCAAGTTTATTTTATCATATTGTTAAAATAGGTGAATTTTGTTTTTTGTTTTATTAAAAATCCGCACATTTGGGTAAAATACCGTACAGGCGACTTTAGTCGCCATGTTGGGTGAAACATGGCGACTAAAGTCGCCTGTACGGTACGAAGTTTGAAAACTCATTATGCAACGTCTTTTAATTCTTATTCTTTTCTGGTCAATTAGTTGGGCTCTCAACGCTCAAATCAGTGTAGAAGCCCGACTCGATAGTACCGTCATGCTTATCGGCGACCAGACCGACCTGCACTTGCGCGTCAGCGCACCACCAAATACGGCAGTACAATTTCCGATAGTCACCGCCGAACAATTGGGCGATTTGGAAATTGTAAGAACGGGTAAACTCGACACGCTTTCCACTACCGCTAACCAACTTGTCACACAGCAAAATATCACGGTTGCCGCTTTTGATTCGGGTTTCTATCGCATTCCCGAACTGGCATTTAAGGCAAACGGACGGACGCTGCGCTCCAAGCCTTTGGAGTTGGAAGTCCGTACTTTGCAGGTTGATAGTACTTTCGTCGCGCCCATCAAACCTATCAAAAGTGTACCCATCACGATGCGCGAAGTGGCTACGATGTTGGGAACGGTTTTGGCGATTGGCGCATTGGTCGTTCTATTGGTGTGGTGGCTGCGCCGACGCAATCAAAAAGAACCCGAACCCGAAGTGGTCTACGTGCCACCAGCACACATCACCGCATTGGAGAAGATGGATTTGTTGAAAAAAGAAAAGCTCTGGCAGGAGGGTAAAACGAAATTATATTATACCAAATTGACCTATACTTTTAGGGAGTATCTCGAAAATCGCTATGGCGTAAATGCCCTCGAATCAACTACAGATGAAATCGTGCGTTGGTTGCGTCGAGAGAAATTTTCGGACGAGCTGACGACCAAATTGCGCAATACTTTACAGGCTTCTGATTTGGTGAAATTTGCAAAATCGAAACCCGGCGAAGATATTCACCAGAATGCAATGGATACGGCTTATGAATTTATTCATGCTACGAAAAAAGCCTTAACAGAAGAAGAGGAAGAACAACTGAACAACGTTTCATCTCTACCCAAAGCAAGTGCCCAAACACCGAATTTAGCCTATACAAAACTGCCGATGAGAGCGGCAGCTTTTTTCTTAGATGTAGTGATATGCAATACTGTTTCTGCTATCATAGTAATTGGTACTGCAAAGTTTTCTGATAGTATCCCACTTTTTGCATTAAGTTTCGTATTTGCTTTTGCTTTCTTCATTTTTTACTACGTAAAAATGGAAGCCTCATCTAAACAAGCAACACTTGGAAAACAGTTATTTGGGATGATTGTCGTAGATAAGAATGGAAAACGCATTAGTTTTGGGCGTTCTCTTGGTAGAAATTTATTTAAAATTATTTCTAGATTACCTTTTTTATTAGGTCTCTTTTGGGCTTTCTTTAATAAAGAAAGAAAAACGTGGCATGATATGGCTGCCGGAACACTTGTTATGTCCAAAACTACAAAAAAAGGATTGATGGAAGATGAACAAGAATTGCAAGAAGTGTAAAATATTTTAGGACAGACAAACCGCCGACTAATAATACCATGTTTGATTTAACCAATATATTCAATATTTTTAATGCGAATGTCGCTTTTAAGCATCCTTGGTTGTTGCTTTTATTGGCGATTATTCCCTTGATGGCGGTGTATTATTATACCCAACGCCGCAAGCGACATGCTACCGTGCGGATGTCTACTTTGTCGGCATTTTCGGGGCAGAGTTCGTGGCGTGGGCGTTTGCGTGTGGCGCTACCTGTGCTTCGTACATTGGCTTTGGCTGCGATGGTCGTGGCATTGGCACGTCCGCAAGCTACGCTGAAAGAGGAGGACATCACGGCAGAAGGCATTGATATTTTTTTGGTGATGGATATTTCGAGTAGTATGTTGGCGCGAGATTTTCCGCCGGATAGACTCGAAGCGAGCAAGGAAGTCGCTATGGAGTTTGTGGATAAACGGGAGCATGACCGTCTGGGACTCGCCGTTTTTGCCGGAGAAGCTTTTACGCAGTGTCCGCTCACAACAGACCGCAGCATGGTCAAAACCTTCCTTTCTGAACTGCAATGCGGACCGCTCGAAGATGGCACTGCAATCGGGCTGGGCTTGGCTACCGCCGTGAATCGACTGAAGGATAGCGAAGCGAAAAGTAAAATCATTATTCTACTGACAGACGGTGTCAATAATGCCGGAGAGTATGTAAAACCACTGACGGCAGGCGAGGTTGCTCGCGAGATGGGTGTGAAAGTTTATACGATAGGCATGGGTAGCAATGGCGACGCTTACGCCCCCATAGGCAGGCGCGGTGACGGCGAGTATGTCTTCGGCTTCGTGCGCGTAGAAATCGACGAGCGATTGCTCCAACAAATCTCAGATATGACGGGCGGACGCTATTTTCGCGCGACGAATAAAGAGGCACTCACGCAAATATACTCGATTATCGACGAGCTGGAAAAGACGAAAATTGATGTGACGACGGTCAAACGGTATAGCGAGGAGTTTTATCCCTGGGTAGGGCTGGCTTTGCTTTTGTTGTTGATTGAAGTGGTGCTGAGGTATACGGTTTTGAGGGTGATGCCGTAGGGTTCGTGATTCATTGATTCGTGATTCGTCTTTTTATTATAAAATAAAAATAGAAATGGCTGACTACAATTGTAGTCAGCCATTTCTATTTTAGAGTATGTTTAAATTTAACTGACTAAATCAGGTTTTTGGCTTATTTTTAATAATCCTGATACTACTTCTTGAAATCTTTCTGATTCAAATGCTTTTATCATTAATTCTTCGAATTCTTGTTCGGTGTCTTTTTTTATGATGTCCTTCGCGAGCATTCTTATGTTGAAAAGCTCATTGTAAATTTGTTCATCTAAAACTATTGAAACAGGGTATATTTCAACATTGTACCCAAATGTAGCAACTTTAAACCTGTAATTTTCAAGCCTATGACTGACTAATAATAGTCTAAACACGAAGTCAGTCTGCGTTTCAAAGTTATGCATACTTGTTTCTACCACTAACTCAAGTAACTGCCCCGTTGCATTAGGAAATCCTTTGATGAGTTTATTGACAATTTCATCAGGATATATTCTCTCCGATTCATTAAATTTATTCCATTTCATCAATCAAATATTTATGGTGTATGATAAAGGTAAATGGTCTGATACCAAGACTTTATTTTCTTCGGCTGAAAAGAAGTTATACGTTTTAGCCTTTCTTATAGTTTCGATTTTTTCGCCCGTTGATTCACTTAGCAATTTAACACTAATAACCACTTGGTCAAGATAATGATGCTCCAATACGTCATAAGACGAAGCGGAAGGTCTTGGATAATGTTTTGTGCCAGGAAAATCATTGTTTGCGTATAATTTCCATGTAGGATTATAATAAAAAGCTCTGTGTTTACCTAAATGTGTCTTTCGAAACTTAGAATTAATAGAATTGGTGGCTGAAAATCCGTCAAAATCTATCATGGGGCGTTCAAATGGATTTACATTAAAATCACCTATGACGATTATTTTATGTTCAATCGGATTTCCAATGTTTTCATCAATTTCATCCCTAAAACCTCTGATAAATGCTTTCAAACCATCCAAGTGTTGAAACATTTGCGAAGGCAAATGTACAGATATAACGCTTGTTTTGAACTTTGGGAAATTTATAAACGTGTAATAATTCGTTTGCAAACCCAAACTAATGTCAATATCCGTTTTTTTGATGATACTTACTCTGTTGCAACCCGGATTGGGGAAATATAGATACCCCGTTTTGTTCAGACTCGAATCAGATTCAATAAGCGTTTTGTCAATTTCAGAAAGAAATAGAATATCTGGTTTACAGCAAGTGAGTATATCCCGTATTTCGTCTAATCTTTGAATATTATTGGTGTTCCAATAGATTAACTTCATTTAGTGTTAAATAGTTCGTAATATTTTGTGATTAAAATCAATATTACATCGCATTTACAACTTATCCAAATGAAAGGTACATAAAAAAATGCTGTCAAGTGTTTAGACCTCGCAACGCTTGGCTTTGAAATCTGAATGTAAATATTATTTTATCGAAAATCTTACAATCCATCTAACTTGATTAATAAACTGCCAATATGTTATGCCACGATTGCCCCACATCATTTTAATTCGTATCTTTAACCCGTATGATAACACATATCAAAATAGACGGCTTCAAAAGTTTCAAATCATTTGAGATGGACTTTTCGCCGCTTACTGTCATAGCAGGAGCGAATGCGTCAGGTAAAAGCAACCTGTTTGATGCTTTGAAGTTGTTGTCACGCTTGGCTGAAACCGACCTTAAAACTGCGTTCAGCGAACAACGTGGCGATGCAATTGAGTTGTTTACGCAATACGGTGACGAGGAATATGCGAGGCAAATGTCTTTTACCGTAGAAATGTTGGTGAATAGAAAGGTAAAAGATAATTGGGGCGGAGAATATGAATTATCGTGTACTCGTTTGTGTTATAAATTGATAATTGAACGACGAAAAAACGGCAATGGCACGAATGCTCTTTTCGTCCTGCACGAATCACTCGAACCTATACCCGTTCAAGAAGACAATTGGTCAAAAAATAACCTTCCGCAAAGCACACACACATATTGGCATTCGACATCTAATGATGATAAGGCTTTTATTTCCACGAAAAATAAAAACGATATTTCTACGATAAATTTATCGTCAGAAAATGGGGTGAGCGATAAAGAAATGATTGCTAATGCCGTCTCTCAAACCGTTCTTAGCGGCATCAATGACGTAGGTTTCCCTCACGCTTTTTCCGCAAAAGAAGAAATGCGAAGTTGGAAATTTCTGCAACTCAATCCCGAAGTGCTAAGAGAGCCTACACGCAAAGATTTGGGTTTGCGCGATACCATTACAGAAAGTGGTGACAATCTCGCCGCAGCATTATTCAGGATTCAATTGGATGATAAATATGTCCTCAAAGAAATCTCCCGAAAACTCAATAATATCTTGCCCAACTTTACTGAAGTTCATGTCTATGACGATAAGCCAAACAACCGCTATATCATTAAAATTCGTAGCGAAGAAGGGCGTGAATTTTCTTCGCGTGTGCTTTCCGAAGGTACGCTACGCTTACTAACACTTTGCGTTTTTCAATATGACAATCAACACAATAGCTTGTTGTGTTATGAAGAACCAGAAAATGGAATACATCCATTTCGGATTAAACCGTTGGTCTCTTTATTGAAGGATTTGAGTGTAGATTTTGAAGATACTGAAATGCCCTTGCGCCAATTGATGGTCAATACACATTCGCCTGTTTTGATTGGTGAAATGTTTAAATTGAAGGGGAATAACAGTGTAAGTATTTGGTTGTCCAAACTCACCACAATCATTACCGAGAATGAAGGTGAGAAAACCAAGATTTATGCTACACGTATGTTGCCGGTAGAGCATCCGAGTAAAAATGGTCAGCACGTACGGGAGGCTTTAAGGGAATTAAATTTGTTCAATCATTGACAAAAAAAACGGCTAACTACTTTCGTAGTTAGCCGTTTTTTTATTTCTCTAAAAAGAAAATTGCGTACAAATTTTTTTTAATAATTAATCATAAATTTCTCGCTGATATTGAAGCCATCTTTAGTGGCTGCGAAAATGTAGATGGAGGGATTCAACTGCGATACATCGACTGTAAAGTTATTGATGCCTTCGAGTACCGTATCTTTGCCTTCTAAGACGATTCTACCGTTTGCATCGTAAATCATGTAATTGAACTCGCCTGTTGCATTGTTTGCAAATGTAACTTGTAGTATATCATTTGCTACTGGATTCTGTACAGTGAGTACATTGAATCTATCGGCTTCTTCGACACGACTCACGACAATAACATCTGAGAAAGTAGTGCTTCCATCGATATCATCCATCGAAATCGAATAATAGTTTTTGCCAAATAATGGTGCGGTGTCGCGATATTCGTAGGCTTGCGTTGTTGTAGAATTCATTGCACCTTCTACCCATCCGATTTTTTCAAAATTTACGCCGTCTTCTGCGCGATAGATTGAAAAGCCTTCGTTGTTGCTTTCTGTTAGTGTTTTCCACTGTAAGATATTGGCTGTGCCTTGTACGATGACGCTAAAGTCAGCCAATTCGACTGCCAAAGATGCCGTCTGATACGGATATGCAATCATACATTGCGTGCCGACAGTGCGGATGTATACCAAACCAATCGGAGACACGTTATCGAAAACATTGTCGCTTTGCCACGGACCGTTCGGGTCAAGTGCGTACTCCAAATTTCCGGTACCACTCAGGCTGGCGTCTACGGTGATTTGGTTGGGGGCAGTCTCCGAAATATCGTTGATAGTCGGCGTTTCGCCGATGTTATATACCTGTCGTGTCGGGCTGATAGCATAACAAATGCTCATCGGCTCAAGGCATTCATCAGGAATGGCTTTAATTAGATTTTCGAACAAAATGATTTTGTACACCAAGCCTTCTACCGAATCTTTACCGCTTGTCACAAGCACTAAATCAAGTACCGCGATGATATCCGAAATGCTGTTGATATTGCTCGTATCGGTCAAACCTTTTGCAATCATTGCTGCGCAAAAATTTGGATAAATAGCATCCACAAAAGCGCAACAAGGCTTGTTGAGGTAATAATTCATGAAAGCAGCATCAACGACATCACGGAAATCCTGAATGTTGTACGTAATGGGTACGATAGCAATATTGCGATTGCCTGTGATGCCCAAATCAGCAGGGACAAATTCGCCATCGTCATCAATACCAATGATGGCAGGTCCTAAGCCGTCGAGCGAAGTTTGGTCAAGGTCAACGATGAGGTACTCCATTGTCGGTAAATTCGACACAGTAGTGACCACAGCGGCATCGGTCGATTCATTGTCACACAAGCTAATCGGTGGTCCTATGTCAATGGTCGAAATAATAATATTTTCGCAATTTGTTTGAGCAAACGATATGGTCGTGCTTAACATCATAACGATAAAAAAAGCATGTAAATTTTGTTTCATTTCTTATGAATTTATAGTAAAAGTGAACAGTTTATTTTAAAAAAATTGAATTTCAATTTAAGTATACTTTACTAAGTATTAAGTCAAACTAATTATGATAAGTTCATTTGGCGAAATTTGTTCGATTACTTTGTTGGAGAACATCCAGCGTAGCTACGGCTATGCTGAATAACCTCCGCCTCGTACTCGAAAAAATTTCACTCAAAGCAACGTATCATAATTAGATTGACTTACTACTAAGGGAAGACGAAAAAAATAATCTACCCGTCTGAATTGTTCTTTTTCTTATATGTTTCACTAAATCTTCCTTATCCCGAATCAAGTACGGGACAGGCTGTAGCGTAGGCTATGCGCGTCAAATTTAGCCAAACATATAAAAAAAATAACTTCTTCATTTGGGGTAATTATTTTCTTCCTCTTCCCTTATATGTAAAAGGTGCAGCGCACCGTCCCTGTTTGTAGCAGGAAAGCTCTCCCAAACTCATAAGGTGCGTTAGCACCGACTCCGTTTATACGCACCAACGGGGTCGGTACTAACGTACCTTGTGAGCTTGTTATTCAAACTTTGCTACAAACGGAATCTCCCGATAGCTATACGGGATAACGTACCTTTAATGCCACGAACTTATGATACATTCAAACAAATTAAAGTTCCCCTAATATTTTACACACTCATCAGGAACGAAATAAATGCATATTCTCGACTTGTTCTTTTTACTTTATACTTCACCAAATTTTTCTTAAATACAGGAGTATTCGCGTCAAATTTGGTTCGTATAAAGAAAAAATAACGACGTGAAGAATGTACATTTATTTAATTCCTGATACTAAGTATCAGGAACAAAATAAATGTATATTCTCGACTTGTTCTTTTTACTTTATACTTTACCAAATTTTTCTTAAATACAGGAGTATTCGCGTCAAATTTGGTTCGTATAAAGAAAAAATAACGGCGTGAAGAATGTACATTTATTTAATTCCTGATACTAAATTAATTTTGGAGGGAATTTGATTGTATGGAATTTTCAGTCTGAAATATATTCATTTACCTGTTTGCGAATTTTATTTCACAAAACAGTATTGGCTATAAGTATCAGGAATTAAATAAATGTATATTCTCGACTTGTTCTTTTTCCTTTATACTTCACCAAATTTTCCTTAAATACAGTGAGTATTCACGTCAAATTTGGTTCGTGTAAAGAAAAAACAACGGCGTGAAGATGTAACGTTTATTATCTTTTCATCCCTTAACACTTATTATTTCAATAAATGATGTTTGATAGGTAAGTGTGAGTAATCACTGTTTAACAGTGATTTAGAATGCAAATTAAGCATTTTATCGCAAACTTGCGCGAAATCTATGCTCAATAGATGACATTTATTTTATAGGTATATCGAAAATTTGGTAGTGTCTGGTAGGAGCGTGCGATAGTCGGCAGACGAAGGGTTTTATAAGAATCGGTAGTTTGATTACCGAAATACGTTTTTTTACAAAAGAATTTGTCTGGCGACAACGGAATTGCTCAATCCTACTTTCGTTCGCACTAAGACTCTAAAGAGGTGCGACCGCTCTGCGGTCATTAATGCGTAAGGGTGTATCTCAAATTGTCACATATATAAAAGTTTAAAGTGTCGTTGTTTGATGTGAGGTTTATTATTTTGTTTCTGATACTTAGTGTAGAATTTGTCTCACTACTTATTACCTAAGTTTTTGGTTTTTCCGTTACATCTACTTTTTTAGCCATTTTAGCCAAAAGGGTAGATTGTTTCGTTTGATGCGGGAATAGGGGACATTCTTTGCGCCAAAACTCTGGTAAAATCGTGCGATAGAAGATATCGCCGAGCCTTCAAAATCGAGTATAACGGGACGCCCGGCATTATTGCGAATGAGTACGTCGAGTAGGATGTGCATCGCTGAGATTTTTTTTCCTCTTGGGCTGGATGAAGGTAGAAGGTTGATGATTTTGCCATGCCCGGTGAGGAAGAAAGCAGCAGCGCAAAGTTCGCCATTTTCATCTTGTATGCCTGTGATAAAACCCTGTCCGCGATGCAAAGCATTGTAAATGATGCGGTGTAGGGTGTGGTAGGAAGCGTCGGTCATATTCGCAATGTGTTTGCCCTGATGGGTACGGAAAAGCGTGACAAGGGTTTCGGGTGTGATGGAAGTGGTGAAGGTCAGTTGGTGTTGTGCCGCTTTTTTGAGGTTTCTTTTTAGATTGGTCGAGTAATTTTTACGAATATTATCGTAATCATCTGCCAAAGAAAGCTGGTAATTGGGGCGTTGAAATACTTCAAAATCGGTTTGGGAAGGGACAAAATTCCGCTCATTAAGATAAATGTCAATATATCTAAATTTGCGTGGAATTGCTTCCAAAAATGCCGCCATGCGCGGCTGAGAAAGTATTCGGGTAGAAAATAAACCAAGTTGTTGGCAAAACTGTGGTTGGAAGAGTCGCTTATAACCTGCAAGGCGATTGTTCCATACTAATGGGAAAACAGATTCGTAATCGCCTTCTATTATTCCGTCCCATTCTTCACAGACGTTATTTAAGTACCACGTATAAGCGTAGGGGCTTGCATTTGTAGCGTAATGGACACAGCTGTCCCATTTTTTACGGTCAATGTCTTCGTGTTTGATATAGCGTATATCCATGGTATGATTTAAATGATGAAATGCGATAATAATAGTGATGTCATAATGACTGAATGTTTTTAATACCTTGGCGAAGTTGTCTTCACATTTCACCATTTAATACATTATATCATTATTGTATCGTCACATTTTGTGCAAAATTAATTTTTTTTTTGACAGACTGTTTATTATCATGTCAATTATTGAAAATTAGCCATTAAAAAATCTTAAAATCTGTGACATTAGTTTTTATTTTTTTTTTTTGTATTTTCGTGCTTTTGTGATAGCGATTTAATAAATTGGGAAATGTTAATAATTCATTCCTCTATTCGTATTAATCACAATGTAAAGAATGGCTTTCAAATGTTTTGAAAGTTCATTTTGTTATGTGATACAATGAATATATAGAGTGCTTTGTTTAGGGAAATTAATACCTATAGATTTTGCACGTACTTTTGGTGTCGGATTTTAATAAAGTATTTGAAAAAATAAGTTACAGGCTAATTTTGCAAAAAATAAAAACATGAGTAGTAAAAACAACAATAGTAAGGAGAAAAGTATGATGAATCTTGGTGATGTTTCTACGATTAGGGACATTTTATTCGGCTCAGATATTCAATCTATCGAGGAAAGATTCGAGCAGGTTAGTGCAACAATTGGTGATTTAAGAGGCAGCACGGGGAAAGATATAGAGGCATTGAAAAAAGAAACTGAAGCGCATTTGAAATCACTTGACAAGCGTTTTGAGGAAAAAATGGCTGAAATAGACCGACAGGTAAAACAACATGTGACTGAACTGGAAAAGCAAATCCTCAATGTTAGTAAGTCTGACAAACACAGCCTTGCAGAAATGTTGCAACAACTAAGTGTAAGTCTTATTAAGGGAGAAAAATAAAAAAAGCATTTTAATATACATTCAGTGTGACAGTGCACTTTAGGTAGTTTATAGGCTGTGTCCTCTGAATATTGTCTGTCAAAAAATCTTTAGTATGAGCAAGATGCCTAATACATCAAACAACATAGATGACAAATTGGCAGTTATTCGTCATATTCTCTTGCATGGAGACCGAGCGCGAATTGAGCAATTGGAGCGTATCATTCAGAATACCGACTTGCTCAGTCAGCATGTAGATCCTATTATTGACGATAAAATTGCCAATATAAAAAAAGATTTTTCTTCAACTTTTGGAAATGAAGTAGGGGCGGAGATTGAGAAAAAGCTCATTCTTTCAGAAGGTTTTCTGCTCACTGTTATCTCTCCCATGATGGGTAAGATGATTCGTAAGTTCATTGCTATTGAAATGCAAACCCTTAAGGACAAAATAGATAATCAGCTCAAACGTAATTTTTCGGTAAAGCGTTATTATCATTTGATTCAGGCTAAAGTATTTGGGATAGAAAGCAGTGCACTTTTTTTGGCAGACTTAGATGACTTCAAAACAAGGCTGCAAGATATATTTATCATACAAAGAAATTCGGGCTTGGTGATGGGAGATGCACATGCAAAGGATTCGCAAGGGGGCGATGGTGATATTTTTAGCGGAATGCTGACCGCCATTAAAGCTTTTGGGGAGGATGCTTTCAAAAAAGCCGATGGCGAACAACAAGAATTGGAATTTATAGAATACCATAGCCATAAAATATTTCTGCAAAACCATCACAATTATTTCTTTGCAGTTGTTTTGAGCGGTTCGCTGAGTATTTCAGAAAAAGATAAACTCGCAAATCAATTAATGGATTTTGCAGACAAGGAAAAAATATTGAATTCAAAAAACATTACCGGAGCAGATAGTGAATACATCTCCGATAGGCTCAAAGCAGTGTTTTTCAGTTAAATGGAAATAAAAAACATGCTCTTAGTGAAAGAAATTAAATAAATTGTTCCATAATGCGCCGTAATTTTTTCTTCTAAAGAATTCAAAAAATCGTTGCATAGCCATAGCTACGGAACTATTTTTTGTGTTTTTTAGAAGGGAAAAGAACAAG
>Ga0209595_100041_pt1 | contig 51696 bp, 43 predicted proteins | sample Porto_4metaG_FD_187427 | JGI IMG/M metagenome (GOLD analysis project Ga0209595, IMG submission 187427) | Marine algal microbial communities from Porto, Portugal - Porto_4 metaG (SPAdes) (version 2) | ecosystem: Host-associated > Algae > Red algae > Unclassified | place: Portugal: Porto... | reverse complement strand
TTGGTAAAGATCATAAAGGCGCTTTGCTTACTATAAATGATAGAGCAACAGGCTTCTTAAAAATGGCATATGTTAATAGTAAAGAAGCTAAGCAGATAGAACTTAAAACCATTGAACTATTAGAGCCATGGATACCTTTTATTCATACCATTACCTCTGATAATGGAAAAGAATTTGCCAACCATAAAGCTATAGCCGAAGAATTAAATATCAATTTTTACTTTGCCAAGCCTCATCATAGTTGGCAAAGGGGTGCAAACGAAAATTTGAATGGTTTAGTAAGACAATATTTTCCGAAAAAATCTAACTTTGATAACATCAAAACCAAACAGGTAAATGATGCAGTTAAAAATTAAATAATAGACCTAGAAAAAGATATAACTTCTTAACGCCTAATGAAATGTTTGATGAATTTATAATTCAAAACTTAAGTGTTGCGTTTATAACTTGAATCCACCATTGAAAAATCAGGTCTATCCATATAATTGAAGACATTATAACCTTTTTCGCAATCAGAAATACTTTTTCTTACAAAATCTATATCTATAAATTTGAAACCTAAATGCTCTATCTCCCTTCTCTTACCTGTATTTTTAGAAGCCGCAGTAATTTCATATCCTTCCGATTCCAAAGAACGGGCTATAGCTGATCTATGCAATAAGAAAAACAAATCTGTATTTGAGATTATTAAAGCATTCTTATTGTTCTGTTCCACTAAATTAATTCTTTTAATTTCCAAATAAACCGAAATCTTATTTTCATTGAAGTAAATTTAATACCATTAATTTTAAGGGCCTTTTTAATCTCTTTTGTTATTAATTTATAGCTTGAAATTCCAGAGCTACTTACTCCTCCAATTAACATCGCCGTTGTGGTAATTCCTGAATACTTCCATTTAATATTATTCTTTAAGAAAAATCGAGTAATTATCTCATAATCAGCTCCTATCTTAAAACCCAAACTAAAGTCTCCTAAATTATCATACACCGATTTATTAATAAAAATTGATGGGTGTGGTGGCATAAAGCCTATTTTTAATTTTTCTGGATTCCAATTTTTAGAACTATATACCCTTTTTACTTTTTGGTTTTGGTCATGTTGAATAATATTACCTATTGAAGCTTCAATACTATTCTTTTTATGAAAATCTGCAATTTTTTCTATAACATTAGTATCATGAAATGTATCATCTGAATTTAAAATACCTATTAAGTTTCCTGTAGCCAAACTAATCCCCTTATTCATAGCGTCATAAAGACCTCTATCTTGTTCACTAATCCATTTAGAAATTATATCTTCATTTTGTTTAAGAATACTAATTGTATTATCATTTGAACTGCCGTCGACAACTATATACTCAATATTAGAATATGATTGTTCTCTTATGGAATCAAAAGTTTTTTGAATTGTACTATCGCTATTATAGCTTACTGTTATTATCGATATTTTCATATGGTTTACTTAAAAATAGTAACGAAATTTTCAGCAAAATCTAACACCCTATCTTCATATTTTTCATAATTAGTATCAATTAAAGGTTTTGATTTAAATGACTCAATAGCCTTTGCTAAACTACTAGCTTCACTAGATTTAAAGAAGATACCATTATTAGTTAATTGCTCTTTATGAATGGCTATATCTGAAGAAATTACTGGTACGTTTAATGACTTTGCGTCTTCAATAACAGTACTCCAACCTTCAAAAAGACTAGGCTGTATAACTGCTGCTGAATGCTTCATTATACACAGCTGATCTTGCCTTGGAATTACTCCCAAAAAAGTAATCATTTTAGAGATATCGCTAGTTATATTTCTTTTTAGTTCTTTTATATATTCTGGATTTCTATAGTCTTCCATTTTACCAGTCATTACTATATGGGCATTAATATTTCTTTCTTTAAGAATTTTCAATGCTTTTATTACAACAATATGATTTTTATGCTCATAGAATTGATTTGAAATCATAAAAAAATTATCTGGCAAATTGTATTTATGTTTTAGTTCTCTATAATTATTGAAAACAAGTCCATCAATTATTGACACAAATGGTAAAACATGAATACTTAATTTTTTAGGGACTTCATAAAACGCATCAAAATGGCTTTTTACATCTAAGCTTGAAACTACTAATTTATCTGAGTTTCTCAAAATCATTTTCATTCTAATCTCCCGTAACAGTAAATTTAGCTTATTAAAATAACCTGGAAAAAACTTATGTTGAAGATCAGGAAACCAAGCTACCAATTGAGTTTTACTTGTAGCCTTATTAGTTATTGGGTGATTATATAATGGATAAATTCCTTTTAAATCATATTGCTTTGTAATCTCATGGATAAAAAAATTCTTTCTTAATATCCATGATTTTATATACCCCTTGAAAATTGATGGGAATTTCCATTGAACGGCTGAATAATAAGGGTAATCAATATTTTCTGTAAATTGTTTTAATTCTGATTTGTAAAAAATTATAATTTCGGGTTTATCTACATCTTCAAGATGATTTAAAGCTTTAATTATATTTTGAACATAATATACTCCCCCTAGCCAACTTCCATTAAAATTAAAGAGTATCCCTATTTTTTTTCTACTTCCCTCAGCCATTTGTAATATTTTATTAAGCCTTCTTCTATACTATATTCTTGTTTATACCCCAAACTCTCTAATATCGTAATGTCAGCTACCCAATTATTAGGATCTCCTTTTCTTGAGTTACCCGAAAAACGATAATCTAAGTCACTGTCAAAAAGACGATAAAAAACAGATACACAATCTTTTATATATACCTCTTTACCATTAGCTATATTAATTGCCTCTCCCTTAAAATAATTGCTTCTAGAAACTAATTCTATAGCTTTTATTAAATCATCTATATAAATAAAATCTCTAGACTCATTACCTGTGCCAAAAAGATCAATTGTTTTTTTATCCAAAGATTTTTTATATAAATCCCAAAACAACTGTTTTCTTAGACCTTCCCCGTAAGCTGAAAAAATTCTTAAAGAACAAGTTTGAATATTAAAAAAAGTATAAAACTCTTTACAAATTTCCTCGCTTTGTTGTTTATGTATTCCGTAAGGGGATAATGGCTTAACTCCAGATGCCTCTTTAACAGGTAATTCTAAAGGGTTACCGTAAACAGCCGCACTTGATAAATTTATAAACTTACAATTTGTTTGATAGTCTTTTATTGCGCTTAGTATTTTAAAAACATTAACTGTATTTAAAAAATAATCCCTTAATGGATTATTAATTGAATCTGGAACACTTGCTGCTCCTGAACAATTAATACAAATATCAAATTTTTCTTTCTCAAAAAGAAATTTGAAATCTGAATTAGAAGCATCGATAAGAAAGTAATTTTCTTGATTTAAATAGTCTACCACTACATCTGCTCCTTTAACTATATTACCTTTGGATATCAAATATTCTTGCAGTTTAGAACCCACAAAACCTTTAGAACCAATTATAAGATATTTCATTATTATATATTTTTCACAACCGTTGCTGGATTGCCGGCTACTACAGAAAAAGGTGGTACATCTTTTGTAACTACTGAACAAGCAGCTACAATAGCACCTTCACCTATAGTAACTCCTTTTAATATTGTTGCATTCATCCCAATCCAAGAATTTTTGCAAACTTTAATTGGTTTAGTTTTTACGACTTCCCAATTTTTATTTTTTAAAAAATTCCCTTTGAAATTCGCATAATCTTCAAGCTGTTGTTGTAAATCTTGTTGCCTTAGTCCATATTCTAATGAATGTGAATCATGATCATAAAAAGTTACTCCCCATGCAACCATGATATTATCTTCAAATTCAATTCCTGACCTACATATAATTTGACTTTTGCCAATGTATACATTATTTCCAAATTTAAAAAAAGTTGCTTCTCCTTCCGAAATTATTTTTACTCCTAAAATACAACCATCTCCTATCTTAATAACATTTGATGCTTTGTAATTTACTATTGAAAATTGGGGTAAAAATTTAGTATTGATTCCGTATATCATTTTTTTACCAAAACGATATTTTACTCCTAAAAATTTATTTAAACAATAGTCAACTACTTCTCTCATTAATTCAATTTTTTAATCACTTTTGCAGGATTTCCTCCTACCAAAGTAAAAGAAGCAACATCTTTAGTTACGACACTATTTGCGGCGATAATAGCTCCTTTACCTATCTTAACATTTTTTAAAATAGCCACTCCAAAACTTATCCAAACATGGTCTTCAATAATAATTGCTCCTGTAAAAACATTTCCTTTTTCCTTTGCCATTCCTTTAGATAAGAACTTATTATAATTCAAAGCTCTTTCTTTGTAATCAATTTCATGAGAATTTGTATCAATTATATTCACATTATGAGAAATTAACACATTATGCCCTATACTTATTCGTTCACCTGATCTTATATTAGAATTTAAACCAACATAACTGTTTTTACCAATTTGTATTTTACCTCCAAACTTAAAAATCAACAACTTACCCTCTATTATTGTATTATCGCCTATAACAATATCTGAAGCGTTTTGCGAAAGATTTTCTACTTTAGCGGTATTTGTAAAACGTACTCCCTTACCATATTGAATATCTTTTTTAGATGCCCAATCATTAATCTTATGCGATAATTTTCGTTTTATACCCAAATAAATATGAGATATTGAAAAAATCAATTTCATTTTACTTTTTAATTATATTGATTAATCTATTCAATAATTTTGTACGGTAAGAAGTTCTTCTTTTTATGTAACTCCTAATTATTTTTTCAACTTTAATGTTAATTTTATTATCCTCTGGAAAGTTAATTATTCTATAATTTAAATCCATCTCTAACGCTGGGAATATATCATAGTTATCTTTATGCTTACCGCTATTATCCCAACCTATATTATGCACTAAACTTCTATCTGGGTATAAAACCAGAGCGTTTTTTTTAAATACATTCCAATAAAAACGAATCCCCCATGAGCTAATTTTAGAAGACTCCATTTGCTGTAAAAACATTTTTTTATAGTTGTACGCTCCTTTTTGATTAAAGTTATAGGCTAACTTTTTATCCTCTTTAATCAAATTGAAATCTTTACACTCAAAATCAACAGCATCCCAAGCTCTTTTCCACGTAGCCCAACCCCATGTAGAGGCTAATCCCAAAAAGAAACTAGAGTTCGAACTCTTTAACTGAGGAACTGGAAAATTATATCCTGAAATTTGAAATACTTCTTTATTGTTTTCATAGAGATTTAATGCATTATTCATAAAATCTAAAAACATAGTTGAAGTAATTAAATCATCTTCAAGTACTATTACTTTTCCATATTTATTTACAACATCTTGTACTCCAGATATAACAGAATTAGCTAATCCTTTGTTTTTTTTAGATTCAATAATAATAACCTCTTTACACCATTGTTCTTCTCTAATTACTTTTCTAACTTGATTGTTGTTTTCTATAATATCAATAGAAGCTCCATCTTTAACCCCATCACAATATATATAAAGGATAGACTCATCTGCCTGCTTATTTTCTTTTAAAGCTTGAAGTGTTTTTTTTGTATGTACTGGCCTATTGAAAACAAATAGTACAATTGGAGCTAAAGGTTGAGAATTATTCATTAAACTAATTAAAATTATGCCTGTTTGAAAATATTTGCAATATTTTCTTGACAGTTTTTTAAATTTTCCTTAGCAATATTAATTATTTTAGCTTGATTTATTCCATAATTATTATGAAATTCTTTAAAATCTAAATTAATATCCTGAACTAGATGTTCAATATCGTTATCTCTCAAGATTCTATTAATTTTGGATGTTATAGCATCATCTTTTAACACCAACAATGGTACTGCATGATGAACTATTCCTAAAATCATCACATGTAATCTATTTGTTATAATATAAGATGATTGGTTATAATTTTCTGATATTTCATCATACCAAACGCAGTTTCTAATAATTTCACAATCATACTTCTTAAATTTTTTATATAAAAATGTATTGTACAATTTATCCGATTCTACTTGGTGAAAAAACACAACCTCCATAGCTTTAGCTTTAAAAAATGGTATAACATTTTCTAAATAATCATCTATTTTTTTATTGTAGTTCACATCTTTTAAATCTCTGAAAGAAATAAAAACCTTATTCTTTTTTACTGAATTGTTAAATTCTTTATACAAAAATCCTACATCAGATATATAATCAACATTATTAATTTCATGAGATTTCAACTCCTCTATATTTTCTTTTGAACGGACCAATGTATTTGAAAAGTATTTATTAATATATTTTTCACAAAACACATTTAGCTTATTATTTAATATAATATCATTTCCTACTGCATTTACACTAAGTCCTGCCTTGCTAAAATATCGAAATTGATAAGTCATAACCGCACGGTTAACTAGGCTTTTCAACATAAAACCTTCCCCTCCATATGGCCCTGGACTCTTGAAATAAAAATCGAAATCCTTTTTTACAACTGATAACAAACCTAACATAGTTTTACGCTTTAAAGATCCTGCATAAGAGCTTACAAAATCTTTTACATTATCTCTTTTTAATAAAAAATGTTTAAATTTTTCAGGAATACCTTCTGCGTCTACAAAAACTTCCCCGTACTTTGAAACTTCATCTATTAACATCTTATTAATTAATAAGTCTCCAAGATTGTCAGGTTGTGTTGCTACTAGAAAATATATTTTCATACTTATAATTTAATCAAGCGTTTAACGAAATTAGTATAATTTATTTGAGCATTTGATTTCTCATTCCAACTTTTTTTTATTAAGGTTCTACTTAATTTACTAACATTAATATAACATAATGCGTCCAACACCTCGTTTTTAACCGGAGAAGCTTTTAAAAGCACTCCAACCGAATCAAATACAATCTCAGAGGTTCCGCCAACATCAGTAGCAATTACTGGAATGCCAAAAGATTGAGCCTCCATTATAGATACTGGAACTCCCTCTGATTCACTTAAATTCATAAAAACATCAATATTTCGACTTTTATAAAATTCATATATATCAGTATTGAGGACATAGCCTTTTAAACTTATTTCTAAATTAGAAACTGCTAAACCTTTAATTTTTGATTTCAACTCTTCTTCTAGGTTTCCCGAACCAAAATGCACCCATTTTACATTAATATTTTTATTTTTTTCTGCAAATGCGATTATTGAATCTAAGACGAGAAAAGGCCTTTTTCTTGAAGTAATTTGTGCAACTGTTAAAACAACAAATTTATTATCTTTAGAAACACCACTTAAAACATCATGGTCAAATATCCCTAATCTTGAAACTTCAATTTTTTCGTTATTACCATAACGCTGCTGTATATAATTTTTCCCATGCATAGAAATTGAAAACAAATAATCTATTGATTCTATTGTCTTTTTCCTGTAGGGAAACATACCCATATCTTCATATATATCCCAGCGATGCGCTCTTGTTATTAATTTAAAATTAAAATTATTTTTACGCCTATAAAGTTGTAGTGCATTTACAGCTTGACTAAACCAGTATGAATAAATAATAGTACCCTCAAAATCTGTATTAGATGCTTTAATTTGTTTACCATAATGCACTTCATATGCAGCATAGCGGATAATACTTTTTAAATCATTAATAGATTTTATTTTAAATAAATGATCAAAAAAATATTTAAATATTAGCCCTTTTACAAAAGCTATAAATGTTACTTTAATCTTTAATCTTCTGTTAATTAAAAAAGAATTATCTATGTAAACATTATCAGGCGTTTCTCTTTTAAATTCATTGAAAAAAGTTGGACAGACTATAATTTTTTCAAAACATTTACTTAACACTTTAATCTCTGATTCTAAAAAAGCCTCTGTTTTAGCATAAGGATACGATTTAGTAATAATAATTAAGGTCTTCATTTAATATTTTGATTTTTAAAATTAAAAATTGAAAACATTTGAATAGAAAACAAAAACATCCAAGTAGAAGCTGCTAAAAAATAACTACTACTAATCACATGGGAAATAGGATAACACAGCAATGAACTAACAATTATAAATTGCCCAATTTGACTTACTTTTCGTTTCAAAAAAATATTAACTAAATAGCATATAAACATAACTAAAACTAACAGCCCATATTCAACACCTATCTCTAAAAATAGATTATGAGACGCAATAAAGTCAAATTTATTTCCAAAATTAGTGTATCTACTAATAATAGGTTCAAAATTACCTGGTCCAGCTCCCATATAATATCCCTCCTTCATTGCTTTTAAACCACTGTATATTATTTCTTCTCTATAAGAATCCCCAAAAGCTTCACGATTAACATTCGATAGTCTGGCGACAATATTAACAAAAATTGAGTCAAAAAATACCAAAACAACTCCAACTAAACTTAAAAGAAAAAAGAATTTCAACTTACGACTTACTAACGTTTGTTTTTGAAAAAGAAATAAACCTAAAGTAATAACCATACAAATAACCGCAGCTCTAGAAGAGTTTGTTATAATTAAACAAAGTAAAATCACTATAGTAAGTAGCGGTAAAAAACTAAATCTGAAAATAGTCTTTTTTAAAAAAAAAGTGCTAAAAATAAATGGCAGCGAATATACCATCATTTGATTATAACCATTTAGATTACCAAATGTTATAGCAGCATATTTACGTTTTTCTCCAAAGCCTATATACAAATCTAATTCAGATTGAGCTGATGGCAAATGGAAGTCAAAAACCAATTCATAAATTGCAAATGGTATTGTTATAAGAAATAAGTAAAACCAGCCTTTTATAATTGAAACTAAAGGTCTTTCGGCTTTTAAACATAAAATTAAAAATATCGGTAAAACAGAAAAATTAATAATATTGTATATAATTACTTTTGATGCCTTTGAGATTGAAATAGACCAACTTAAAGAAATTATAGAATATAAAAAAATAATAAAAAATAATAAAAGGCTATTCCTATTTATTAATAGTATATTTTTTGTTTTTTGAGAAGTGAAAATAGCTAATGGAAGTAAAAATAATATTAGGATCCTAATAGGTTGAAAAGCATCACCTAAAGTTCCAAATATTAAAAATACTATCAATAAGATTATGAGTACATCGTAAATATTATTTTTTCCCCCCATCTTCAAAATTATTTTTTTATGTTATTTAGAAACGCTTTTAAAAAAGACCTCACATCCCTAAATTCCTCAATATCTAATGATAATACCAGAGTTATGTAATATATTGAATAAACAATACATTGCAAAAACAATTGAAATTCACTGGGTATTTCTAATAATAGTATTGGAAACAATATAAGCGCACCTATAAGACCTATTACTACAAAAACAAAAACATCTTTTAATTGTTCGGAAACAGAATAATCTATTAATTTATGTGTGTAAAAACTATTTATAAAAAATTCAATAACAGAAAAAAGAACAAAACTATAAAGCAGCACTTCGATACTAAACATTGAAGAAAGAATAACAAGAGGTATTAAAATAACTTTTTTTATTATTTCTAACTTAAGATTAAGATTAGAATAACCTTTGACCATTAATAAATTAAGATTTAATATCTGAAGCCCATATAGTAATCCTGGAATACACAATAGTTGAAGGTAAAAAATAGAAACTTTCCATTTAGCTCCTATTGTAAAAAGCACTAACGGTTTAGCTGAAGTAATTAAAAAAAACATTACCAAACAGCTAATCATCATATTAATTCTAATAAATTTTTGAAATTTAGATTTCAATTGAATAGCATCATTTTGAAATTTAGATAGAATAGGAAAACTTATTCTTTTTATACCTAAAGAAATATTTGAAGAAAAAGGTTTCTGAAAACCATCTGCTCTTGTATAATATCCTAATGCAACAGATGAATACATTTTACCAATTATGAAATAATAAATATTACCATAAATAGTATTAATTATTTCAGAAATTAATAACTTATAGCTATACCCAAATAAATCATCGAATGATATTTTAGAATATACCCATTTAGGGCTCCAACTACTTTTATACCATAATCCCAAACAATATAAAACTTGTTTGATTAAAGTCATGTAAACTAAAGACCAAACTCCATATCCCTTGGTAGCTAAAAATAAGCCAAAAAAACCACTCAAAACAGAGGATATAAAAGAAATTATAGCTTGAGTTTTAAAATCTAAATCCCTTATTAGAATACTACGTTGCACCAATATAAATGCATTAACAATTAGTACTAATGAGGCCACTTTAATTATATCTTTTAATGCTGGCTCATTTAAAAAACCAGAAACAAAGTCTGAAGTTAAAAACAAAATACAATATAGTAGAATAGAAACAAAAATATTCACAAAAAAAACAGTACTATAATCAATATCTGTAACATCTTCCTTTCTGATTAATGCATTGCCAAATCCAGAACCTACAATTGAATTACAAACAGCTATTAAAACTGTGGTAAGACCTATAAGCCCAAAATCAGAAGGCTCTAACATCCTGGCAAGAAAAATACCAATTAAAAATGTTACCCCTTGATTGGAAACCCCTTCAAACGCACTCCAGCTAAAGCTATTTATTGCTTTAGTTTTTAATGACATAAGTATATATTTTATCTATTTCATTTCTTAGAAAAGCCCCTAGTTTTTCCTCTATTATTTTACTTATAAAAAAAGATAATATTAACATCATTAACGATATTGAAACAAGTAAAACATATTTATCAACATAAGTATTTAAATTATTAAATAATATAAAGCCAATATTTTGATGAATTAAATAAAGAGGGTAAGTAAGTATTCCTAGATTTATAAAAAACGTCTTATTTAAAAAAGGTAATTTGTTATTTACTAATAACAAAAAGAACATGAAAAATAAAAAAATTATCGTAGATATAAATTCAATGGAGAAATTTGTTCCATATTTAGCTTCGAAAAGAATTACTTTTTCATTTGCCCAATAAACAGAAATTAAAAAACATAAAGCCAAATCAATCAAATATTTTGTTCTCAACCCATTTTTCGAAATTAAGTAGAAAACACAACCAGCAATAAAATAATGAGAAAACTTAAAAAACAAAAAGAAGTTGAACAATTTTAATATAAAAATGTTACTATCCAAAAATTGAATTAATAAAACGTATAATAGTGAGAACAAGAGCCACGTGCACCAAAAATAATCCGTGTTTTTAACTTGTTTTATATATTTTGAAATAACTAAATAAAATACGATTAATGAATAAAATTTAATTTCAAACAATAATATCCAATATACACCATCAATATTCTTTATCCCAAAAAACCCATTTAACATAGTCATATTAAATGATAATTGCGAAAAACTAACATCAAATCTATCTCTACCAAAAAATAAACAAACTAAAAACGTTAAGAGCACCGCTATCCAATAAGCCGGATACAATCTTGATATTCTTGATCTAACAAACCTATAAACGGAAAATTTATTTATTGATAAAAAAATAACAAAACCGCTTATAATAAAAAACACATCCACACCTAAGTAGCCATATCTAAAATATTCGCCTAAAGCACCAAAAGAAACATCAGACATATTATCCGCTTTCCAACCTCTAAACAAATAATGATAGAGCATAACAGCGAATGCTGCTAAAAAACGCACTAAATCAATTGCATAAAGACGCTTATTCAAAAGAATTCAACGTTTCATAACCAGCATCTTTTAAAAACTGGTCTTTTTTCATTAATTTCAAGTCGGATTTCATCATATCTGTAACTAATCCTTCCAAATCGTATTCTGGAATCCATCCTAATTTTTCTTTTGCTTTAGTCGGGTCGCCTATTAATAAGTCTACCTCTGTTGGCCTAAAATATGTAGGATCTATAGAAAGAACTTCCTTACCTATTTCTAACTGAAAACCCGAGTTACTACATGATTTAATAAAAGCTTTTTCATCTACCCCTTGCCCTGTAAATTCTAACTCTATTCCAACATATTCAAAAGCCTTTTTCACAAAATCACGAACTTTAGTGGTCACTCCTGTTGCTATAACCCAATCTTCAGGTTCTTCTGCCTGTAATATCATCCACATCATCCGCACATAATCTTTTGCGTGCCCCCAGTCTCGTTTGGCCTCTAAATTCCCTAGAAAAACCTTATCCTGTAAACCTAAAGCTATCTTTGCAACTGCTCTGGTAATTTTTCTAGTAACAAAAGTTTCTCCTCTACGTGGTGATTCATGATTAAATAGAATTCCATTACAAGCGAATATGTTATATGCTTCTCTGTAGTTCTTTGTAATCCAGAATCCATATATTTTAGCAGCACCGTAAGGTGATCGTGGATAAAATGGTGAATTTTCATCATAAAACCCTTTCTCATTTTTATTCTCAACCATACCTCCGTATAGTTCAGACGTAGAAGCCTGATATATTCTAGTCTTTTTTTCAAAGCCTAAAATTCTTATAGCTTCCAATAAACGTAAAGTACCTAATCCATCTACATTAGCTACGTATTCAGGCGAATCAAAGGAAACTTTAACATGAGACATAGCACCTAAATTATATATCTCATCAGGCTGAACTTCTTGAATTATTCTTGTCAGATTCATAGAATCTGTTAAATCCCCATAATGTAATTTCAACTTAACATTTGGATTATGGGGGTCTTGATATAAATGATCTATACGACCGGTATTAAATGAGGACGACCTTCTTTTAATGCCATGCACCATATAACCTTTGCTCAATAGTAATTCCGCTAAATACGAACCGTCCTGACCAGTTATTCCTGTAATTAATGCAATTTTATTACTCATTATATCTTAACTTCTTTAATTTGATCTTTATTTTCTAAAAACCAATTATATGTTTTATTTATTCCTTCTACCAAATCAACTTGATGTTTCCAACCCAATTCGTGCATTTTGGAAATATCCATTAATTTCCTTGGGGTTCCATCAGGCTTAGAACTGTCCCAATCTATTTTACCTTTATGCCCAACAACATTTTGTATTGTTTCCGCTAACTCTTTAATTGTTAAATCGATTCCTGTACCAATATTGTATAAATAATCCGGCAATGTATTTTCTAAAGCAAATACTACTGCTTTTGCCATATCATCAACAAACAAAAACTCTCGCATTGGAGTTCCACTTCCCCATAAAGTAACTGGTGCGTCATTATTTAATTTAGCATCATGAAATTTACGAATCATTGCTGGTAATACATGAGAAGTTTTTAAATCAAAATTATCATGAGTACCATATAGATTTGTTGGCATCAAACTCACAAAATCTTTATTATATTGGCTCCGTATTGCTTGGCAGGACTTTACTCCTGAAATTTTAGCTATGGCATACCATTCATTTGTAGGTTCGAGTGAATCCGTAAGCAAATAATCTTCTTTCAAAGGTTGTGTAGCTAACTTGGGATAAATACAAGAACTTCCTAAAAATATAAACTTCTCAACATCCGATTTTAATGCCCCATCAATAAGATTATTCTGAATCTGCATATTCTCCATAATAAAAGTATATGGATAATCATTATTTGCTAAAATACCTCCTACTCTTGCTGCTGCATCTATTACAATCTCAGGCTGCTCTTTTTCATAAAACTTATTAACTTGTTTTTGATCTTTTAAATCTAGTTGCTTACTAGAAAGACCGATTAAATTAGTATACCCAAGGTTTTCTAGTTGTCTCCAAATAGCACTACCCACCATACCTTTATGCCCAGCTATATAGATTTTTTTATTTTTCATTAATCTAACAATCTAGAATTTACTCTATCCAACGCACTATAAATCTTCTTAACATCCTGCGCTTTTTCTTTTTGCAAAATCAAATTTGCATCTTCAGTATGCACAAATATAGTATCTTTCACTCCCAGAAAAGAAGTATATACGTCCGTTCCAATCACCATATTTCCTTTTTCATCTACTTCGTGACCTGTAAACACTAAATAGTCATAAATAGATTCAAAGGAACCTAAATCAGACCAATCGAATGTACCTGGCACCACTTTTATTTTTTTACTACGCTCCATCACCGCATAATCAATACTAATTGATGGTATTTTTTTAGAATCTTCTATACTCAATTTACCATCAACTGCATTTTTCCAAGCTCTTTTAGAAGTTTCAAAAATTTCTAATTCAAATTGCTTTAATTCCTCTAACAAAACGGAAGCTTTAAAACAAAACATCCCACTATTCCATAAAAAATTCCCTTTATCTATAAATTCTTCTGCTGTTTCCTTATTTGGTTTCTCTCTGAATGAGAGCACATTATTATTTTTAAATTCAATATACCCATAACCTGTTTCTGGTTTAACAGGTTGAATTCCAAAGGTAACAATATGATCCTCTTTTGCTAATTCAATAGCTTCTTTAATTGCTTTCTCATACAACTCTTCGTTCTGAATAATATGATCCGAAGGAGTAACTAATAAAATATCATCTTCATTGGCCGCAAATGCAGCAAATGCTATTGCTGCTGCTGTATTTCTAGGTGTAGCTTCAATAATATTTACAGGACTTAACCCCAAAGATTTAACTACCTCATTACTCAAGTGATAATTATCAATATTGCCTACTACAATAACATCATTAGCCACCTGAAGATTCCGTTTGATTGTCATTTCAAATAATGACTTTCCTCCGAATAATTTTATATATTGTTTAGGTTTGCTTTTACGAGATAGCGGCCATAAACGACTCCCTACCCCACCTGTTAAAATCACATGTTTTACTTTATCTGCCATGTTCTATTTTCCTTTTCCAATGGTGTACACTATAAAACCTATTTTTTCTAATTGGTCATGATTAAGTACATTTCTTCCGTCAAAGATGAATGCTGGCTTTAACATGTTATCGTAAATCTTATTCCAATTATAGCTTTTAAATTCGTCCCATTCTGTCATTATTGCTATAGCATGTGAATTTTCACAAGCCTTATAAGGATCCTTAACTACATTTACTGATTGTTGATTTTCTTCATTTGTACGAGTATTTAAATACTCTAAATCAGTAAAAACTTTTGACTCAAATACCTTTGGGTCGTATACCGCTATGTTAGCTTGTTCATTTAACAATTCATCACAAACATAAATAGCTGCTGATTCCCTAGTGTCGTTAGTATCCTTTTTAAATGCCCAGCCTAACAAAGCTATTTTTTTACCGGAAACTGTATTATATAGTGTTTTTATAATATTATTAGCAAATCTCCTTTTTTGATGATCATTCATTATAATCACTTGATCCCAATAGGCCGCCACAGCATCTAATCCATAAGACTTAGCTATATATACTAAATTTAAAATATCTTTTTGAAAACAAGATCCTCCAAAACCTACTGAAGCTTTTAGAAATTTAGACCCTATTCTAGAATCCGTTCCTATTGCTCTAGAAACTTCAGTTATATCAGCACCTGTAACCTCACAGAGTTCAGATAATGCATTTATGGAGGACACCCTTTGTGCCAAAAAGGCATTTGCTGTTAATTTTGATAATTCCGAAGACCACACATTTGTAGTTAATATACTTTCTTTAGATACCCAATTGGAATACACATCAACAAGTGCTTGAATTGCTTCTTTACCTTCTCTAGTCTGGTCTCCTCCAATTAATACTCTATCAGGCACTAATAAATCATTAACGGCAGTACCTTCGGCTAAAAATTCTGGATTCGACAAAATCTCAAAATTCACTCCATTTCCAGTATTCTTAAGAATATTACTAATTGCTTCAGCAGTTCGCACTGGTAGCGTAGATTTTTCAATTACAATTTTATCCGTTTTGGCCACTTTAGCTATTTGTCTAGCACAAAGCTCTATGTATTTCAAATCTGCTGCTTGTCCCTTACCTACTCCATATGTTTTGGTAGGTGTATTTACTGAAATAAAAATAGCATCTGCCTCATCAATAGCTTGATCTACTTTTGTAGAAAAAAACAAATTCCTTCCCCTTGCTTCTCCTACTATTTCTGCTAAACCAGGCTCGTAAATTGGTAAATTATTAAGATCATTATCATTCCAATCTCTAATTCTTTGTTCGTTTAAATCTACAACATGTACATTTATATGAGGACATTTATTTGCAATTATTGCCATCGTTGGTCCACCAACATAACCCGCCCCTATACAACATATATTTTTTATCATACTTAAATCTTAACAAAGACGAAATTAAGTAATTTTATATTTTAAATTAGCCGTTTTTAAAAAAACTATAAATAATTTAAAATAGATTGAATCGGTTAAACACTAATAAGTATATGTTTAAATGTCGCTCTTTAAACTAGAAATCAGCCCTAACTCTTTACCTTTATCAAGCATAAATTTATAAGCTGCTTCGTAATTGTTCTCAATTTCTCCTTCAAGAATTGCTTCTTTTATAGCATCTTTTATTAAACCTATCTCTTTACAAGGTTGTAAGTCATACGTTTCCATAATCGCTGCTCCTGAAACTGGCGGTTGAAAATTTCTTATTTGATCCCGCCCTTCTACGTCCAGTACTTTTTGACGCACTATTTTAAAATTATTATGATATTTTTTGAAACGCTTTGGGTTTTTTGTGGTTATATCTGCCTCACAAAGTGTCATTAAATCTTCTAGATTTTCCCCTGCATCAAACAATAAGCGCCTTACTGCTGAATCCGTCACATTACTAGCTATAACGATTGGTCGAGAACTCATTAACACCATTTTTTGTACAAATTTCATCTTCTCATTCAAAGGCATTTTTAAATGTCTGAATAACTTATACACCATTTTAGAACCAACAAATTCATGTCCATGGAATGTCCACCCCAATTTTTTATGAAATTTCTTTGTTGGAGCTTTTCCTATATCGTGCAATAACGCAGCCCATCGCAACCAAACATTATCAGTATTTTGAGCAATATTGTCAACTACTTCTAAAGTATGGTAAAAGTTATCCTTATGTTTTTGCCCCTCCACTTCATCAATACCCTTTAAGGCTATTAACTCGGGTAATATTAGGCTCAACAAACCTGTACGCTCTAAATGTAAAAAACCTATTGAAGGTTTTGGACTTGACAAAATTTTATTTAATTCTTCAACAATACGCTCTTTGGTTATTATTTTTATGCGTTCGCTATTTACTCTAATAGCATCTAAAGATTCTTTTTGAATTTTAAAACTCAATTGCGATGCAAATCTAATAGCACGCATCATTCTTAAAGGATCGTCAGAATATGTGATTTTTGGATCCAAAGGAGTTCTAATTAATTTATTTCCTAAATCCTTTAACCCATCAAAAGGATCCAACAAATTTCCATAATTTTTTGTATTCAAAGAGAATGCTAAAGCATTAATAGTGAAATCTCTGCGATTTTGATCATCTTCCAATGTTCCATTTTCAACTATTGGGTTTCGGCTTTCTCTATTGTAAGATTCTCTTCGAGCTCCTACAAATTCAATTTCAATATCTTGATAACGAAGCATTGCTGTACCATAAGTTTTAAAAACCTGTACTTTAGGTGTATTAGGTAATAATTCTGAAACTTTTATAGCTAGTTCGATACCACCTCCTACAGCAACTATATCAATATCTTTTGCTTCTCCCCGTTTTAAAAAATAATCCCTAACAAAACCACCTATCACATAGCTTTCGATACCAAGCTCTTCTGTAGCTTTTCGAATAAAATTAAATATGGAATGTTTTAAGGCTTGTTTATGATTAAGCATTTAAAAAACTAATTTTTATTAGACTGCAAATTTAAAAGATCGTATGTATAATTAACCATTTTTGTCAATTTTATTAATTAGACTTTTTACTCCCCTTACAAAAAGCTCAAGTTTGACTAGTGTTTTATAAAAAAATAGATTCTCCACCCTTCTTATCCATTTTTTTGCTTATTCTGTAAACGCTTTAATAAATTATTGTTATCTAATTTTAATGTCTCGATTTCTATTTTTAATTCGCTAGATTTTTGCTCAAGTTTCTTTAATAGTTCTTCATTCTCTTTTTTTAAACCAAAAAGATATTCGTTTTTAGATTGTTCTTCTATTAATTCTTTGATTAATCTATTTCTAAAAAAAACAACATTTTCATTACCTGATAATTTATTGAAAATTTTATCAAAAACTAAAAACTTATTTTTTTGCATATGACTATTATTTGTTGTCATACTGCTATCATGAATACGATAAAGTGCTAATTTTTTATCCAAAAAGAAAATTTTGGGGTTTTGAAAAAAAATTTCAATCCAGAAAAACCAATCCTCTTTAGCTTTTAAAGTAGTATCAAATTGAATATTATTTATACTGTTTTTAGAAAAAAAGCCGCAATGAATTGGAATAGTAAAATTTATATCCCACTGAAGAAGAATAGAATTTAGATCGAAGCTAATTTGGGATAGATCACAATATGCATCTATTTTGTTCGTAATTTCTTCTGAAAACATATTAAAATCAGAAATTACAATATCTGCTTTTTTACTCTCAAAAATACTAAGCGAAAATTTTTCTTCCAGAAGGTAATCATCTGCATCTAAGAATTGAACAAAATCACCTTTAATTAAATTTAAACCAGTATTTCTTGCACTACTTAACCCTTTATTTTTTTGATATACATATTTAAATCGATTATCCTTTTTGCATATTTCTACAGAAACCTTTTTTGTATTATCACGACTCCCATCATTTACTATTATTGCCTCCCAATTTACGTAAGTTTGATTAATTAAACTTTGACATGTTTTTTTTAAAAAATGACCCTGATTGTAACAAGGTATTATTACAGAAATTTTCATATAATAAATATTGTATTGTTAGCTTAATTTTGCTTCAAACCAATTTATAAAGCTATATTTTTCTACTATTTTTTTATCTAAATTTAAATACGGAGATTGAATAAAATCTATTAGTCTTGAGTTATCATCAACACCTAAAATAAATATATTTAGCGGATCATAAAAATCATAATTCTTAACCTGAACATTATCAGATATAATTTTCTTTTTATAATGTAGAGCTTCAAAAAAACGTAATGATAATCCAGAATGATTGAAATTCTCTTTAATCAAAAAATCTAAAATCACTTTAGTGTTTTTTGTGTAAATTAATGTTTCTGAATACTCCATTGGAGTATCAAAAAAAGTAAAATACTGATTGTCATATTTTTGTCTTAATTTTTTATCCTCATAATATAGCATGATTTTTAATTTAAGCTCAGAATTTAAATCTTTTAAAGCATTATAACCTGATACAATATCATCTATCCTGCTCTCTTTACAAGCTCCCAAAAAAAACACATCCGAAGATTCTGGATTAACCGTAACTCCTATTTCGTTTTCAAAATAAAAACTATTGGTAAGTTCTAAGTTTAAATATTCTGTTTTATATTTTTCGTAATCATTTTTTTCATAAACAAAAAACTTATCAAACAAATTTATTTTATTTAAGATGTTATTAAATCGCCCTAGACCATCCCAATGATAAGCTATATTATATCTACAAATATTCTTAACTTGTTTTATAATTTCTAAGGAAAAAAAATCAGCTCTCACAAATAGTGAATAATCGAAATGATCTTTAGAATACTTTTTTAAAAAATTCGCAATATTGGATTCATCATTTTTACGATAAAGAACTACATTATTATCAATAGACAATTCACTAAAATTACTTCTCTTCTTAATTTTTCTTATTAATTTACCTAGTAGTGTTTTAGGGTTGGGGTCATCCAACCTACGATAATGGGTAAAAATTAACGATAGTACTTCATAATTATTCTTTTCTAATTCGTGTTTAAAATTTTTATATATCCCAGAATATTCATGAGTTGCAATAATCACTTTTTTTTTGTGCATAAATTTCAAATTATTCAAAAATATAAAATCAGAAATTAAGAAGAGTTTAGTTTTCAATCTAATTAATCATTAATTTCGCTCACATATTTTTTTAAATATTTCTATTTCTAAATTAATGAAAAACTTTAAAAGATTTTTAAAATACGTTATTCCTTACAAGAAATATCAATTCTTGAGTATTTTATTTAATATATTATATGCATTGTTTTCTTCTTTATCGATGCTATCATTGTTTCCAATGATTAAAGTTCTCTTTTCTGACACGAAAAAGGTCTATGTAAAGCCTGAATATGAAGGTGTTAAAAGTATAAATAAAGATTATTTAGAAGATTCTTTAAACTTTTTTATAACAACTAATACTGAGGGTAAGTTAAACTCCTTACTATGGATGGTTGGGTTTGTGTTAATTACTTTTTTCTTAAAAAATCTGTTTTCGTACCTATCGGTTGTCTACATGACCTATTTAAACAACGGTATTTTACGTGATTTAAGAAAAGATGTATATCAAAAGGTTGTTAGTCTTCCTGTGGCTTTTTTTTCGGGAGAACGAAAAGGGGATTTAATCGCACGAATGACTGTGGATATAAGCACGATAAAAGCCTCGTTTATGAGTGTACTAATGATGGTTAGAGAACCTATGATTATTATTTTTACGCTTGTTACCATGGTAGCTATTAGTTGGAGGCTAACTGTTTTTGTTTTTATCTTTCTTCCTATTTCAGGAATACTTATTTCTCGACTTGGAAAATCAATAAAAAGTCAATCAGGAAATATTTTTGCAATGGAAGGCGAATTATTATCCAATATAGAGGAAACTTTAGGCGGAATTCGAATAATTAAGAATTTTACTTCAGAAGGGTATTTTGTAAATCGATTTTATGAATTTTCAAATCACATAAATGACTTAAACAATAAAATAGGAATTCGTTTAAGTTTAGCAAGCCCAACAAGTGAGTTTCTTGGAATTCTAGTTATTGCTATACTTCTTATTTATGGAGGTAACCTTGTTTTAGTAGAAGAATCTCTTAGTGGTAGTGCTTTTATCGCATATATGGCACTAGCTTATCAAATACTTACACCAGCTAAAGCGATAGCTAAAGCCAATCATGCGCTTATGGGGGGTAATGCTGCTTACGAAAGAGTTGCTTTTATTTTAGATGCCATTAACCCACTCAAAGATATAGAAAATGCCAAGGTAATTACTGAATTTAACAGCGAAATAAAGTTTGATAACATTTCTTTTAAATACGGTGAGCATTACGTTCTAAAAGACTTTTCCCTTACAGTACCTAAAGGAAAAACAGTTGCTTTGGTTGGTGAGTCTGGAAGTGGAAAATCTACTTTAGCAAACTTAGTTACTCGTTTCTATGATGTAAACGAAGGACGTATTACTTTTGACGGAGTCGATATTAAAGATGTTACTACCAAGTCCTTGAGACAACAAATGGGTATTGTGGCTCAAGATTCTTTGTTGTTCAATGACTCAATTGCAAATAATATTTCATTAGGTATTGAGAAACCCGATGAGATTGACATTATTGAAGCTGCTAAAGTTGCTAATGCTCATAATTTTATATCCGAATTTCCTGAAAAATATAATAGTCCTGTAGGAGACGGTGGTGGTATGCTTTCAGGTGGTCAAAAACAAAGAATTGCTATTGCTAGGGCTGTTATGAAAAACCCCCCCATTATGATTCTTGATGAGGCTACATCTGCCTTAGATACGGAGTCTGAAAAATTAGTTCAAGATGCTTTAGAGAATATGATGCAAAATAGGACTTCAATAGTCATAGCTCATAGACTTTCCACAGTACAAAAAGCTGATTTAATAGTTGTACTTAGAAAAGGGAAAATTGTTGAACAAGGGACTCATGAGTCACTTTTAAAAATTAAGGGTACTTATTCCAATTTAGTAAGTCTTCAATCTTTAGAAATTAATTAAATACCTTCCACCATAATATTGATTACTTTGATAAATATTAGTAGCACTATGGAATGTCTAGTTTTGTTGTTATAGTTGATTAAGCGATTTTTCAATAAATTACGAATTTGATAAGTAATTTAAAACTACCGTTGTCAATTTACTAGACTATGGTCATGCTATAAATTCTAAATTATATTTGTTCCCTTACAATAAATAAAGGTCTATTTTTTACTTCTAAGTATGTTCGCGAAATATATTTTCCCAACACACCAATACTAAAAAGTTGAATTCCTCCAATAAAAAGAATTAAACAGGCAATAGAGGGCCAACCACTAACTGGATCACCCCAAATTAAAGTTTTAAGGATAATTACAACTATAAAAACTGTTGAAAAAAGACAACAAATCATTCCTATAATTGAGGCTATAGATAATGGAATGGTTGAAAACGCAACAATTCCCTCTAATGAATAAACAAATAATTTCCAAAACGACCACTTTGTTTCTCCCGCAACTCTTTCTACATTTTCATAGGGTAACCATTTTGTTCTAAAACCTACCCATCCAAAAATACCCTTTGAAAAACGGTTATACTCTTTTAAAGAAAGTACCGCATTAACCATTTTTCTATTCATTAAACGATAATCACGAGCGCCATCAACTATATCGGCATTAGATATTTTATTAATAATTTTGTAGAACTGCCTCGCAAAGAAAGATCGTATTAATGGCTCTCCTTTTCTTGTAACTCTTCTTGTTGCTACATTATCATACTCCTCAGTTTGTAAAGTAGCATACATTTCTTCCAACAAATATGGAGGATCTTGCATATCTGCATCCATCATTGCCACATAATTGCCTAAGGATTTTTCAAAACCAGCATATATCGCTGCTTCTTTCCCAAAATTTCTAGAAAAAGAAATATATCTAACTCTGTCATCTTTTTTTGAAATCTTCTTTAATTTTTCCAAAGTATTATCTCTGGATCCATCATCGACAAAAATAAATTCAAAATCAACACCAATCATTTTTTTACTAACACCATCAATGGCTTTATAAAAAAAACTTAAAGCATCTTCTTCGTTATAACAGGGAATAACTACTGATAATAAATTCATTTAGTGATAAAATTTATTTAAAAATTAAAATTTCTCTCTCTTTAATTCTCTCCGCTATCAATTCCGCTAACTCAAAGCTTAAATGATTATCATCATAAGTAAAAGGCTTATCATTTACTTTAATAATACAATCTTTTATACTATCACCATCACACAATAATTCTTTTTTACTTATAAATCGATAAAGACCCTTAGAGTTCTTTTTAAGAGTATCATCATAAAGAGCAATACTTTTGACTAAACTATCTGTAATTTCTTTTTTATCTGCTAATATTTTAGGTAAATCTTGATTCAATACAATATAGTTACCAAAAACTATAATCTTGGCATTACTTCTTTTTTTAATTTCATTAATAGCATTTTTCAAACTTCTAGGCTTGTACCACTCAAACATTACATTAATGACTATAAAATCAAAATTAGATAAGTAATCTTTTGAAAAAACCTTATCATTCAATTCATAACATTTATTTTTCATATCAATGGGATGTCCATCAATTAAAGAATATTCTGATTTGATAATTGGTGGACACCCACCTTCAGTCTGTAAATAATATTGATATTCTGGATAGGAAAGTTTTAAAAAATTTAATGCATCAGGAGCATGACTATCTCCCCATATTAGTACTTTATTCTTTAATTTAACATCTTCAAAAGTTATTTTATTTTGATCAATTTCTCTTGAAAATCTGAATCGATCATTTTTACCCTCATCTATTTGCTTAATCGTAAACTCATTGGACTTATCTCTATTAATTAAATTTAAATCAAAAAAATTATTTAGAATCCCAATAGTTAAAATTGAAAAAATCATAATAAGTATTCCGGCGTACAATTTCTTTTCACCTTGTTTATTGGTGATTTTCCGAAAAGGGGTTTCTATAAATTTAAAGATAAGAAAAGCGCATAAGATTGAAGAAACAAATAATATAACTATATCTAAAGTTTCTATTTTTTCCTTGTATAAACTTTTATAAAAAACCAACAATGGCCAATGGACTAAATATAATGAATATGAAATCTTACCTATCCAAACAAATAATTTATTGCTAATCAAAAAACCGACGTATTTGGAATTACCTGTGTCGTGAATTAAAATTGCAGAAAACAAACAAGGTAATACAGCATTTAAACCTGGAAAAAGTGTTTGTTGAGAATAATTTATTGAAAAATACAACAAACCTAATAATGATAATCCACCAAGAATTTCCTTTATATAATTTTTAAATTTAAATTCTTCAACCCACACAATTAAAGCTCCAATTATAAATTCAAATATTCTAAACGGTGTTAAAAAAAAAGAAATTGATGCATTTTTATTCACAAAAAAATGAGAAAAATATAAACTGATTCCTCCCAATAAAATTAATACTATTATTTTGTGTTTATCTTGTTTTAATTTGCTTAACAGAAATAATAACAACGGCCATAATAAATAAAATTGCTCTTCAACAGACAGTGACCATGTATGTAAAAGCGGCTTTAAAGAAGCTGCTGTATCAAAATAACCCGCTTGATTGAAAAACAAAATATTTGAAAAAGACAGCAAGGCCGCTATTGCTGAGTTAATCAACTTTTCAAACATGTATATCGGGAAAAAAAAGTAAGCAAAAATTAATGTTAAAGTAACAGTAAATAACATTGTTGGTAACAATCGCTTTATTCTCCTCAAATAAAACTCTTTAAAAAAGAAAGTTTGCGCTTCTATTTTTTTAAGAATTATCGAACTTATTAAATAACCACTAATAGCAAAAAAAACATCAACCCCAATAAATCCACCTTTAAAAGTAAAAACATCAAAATGAAATAATAAAACTAATATAACTGCTAGACCACGCAAACCATCAATGTGCGGCTTGTATGAAATTGATCTCATAGACTAAATTTAAGTTGTTAAAAGTAATTAAATAAAAGAACACTTTATAAAATATACAATTATTAAATATCAAAAATAATTATATAATTTTTTTTTATGAAAAACTAGTAAGCCACCAATATGATAGCGAAGAGAGTAATTTAAAACTTGTATTAATATTAGAAAAACAAAATAGCTAGATAAATGTAGATTTATTATTTTTGTAAAAATTCAAACTATAATGTTCAAATCAATTGACGAAAGAATAAAAAACAGTGAAATTTTTAAGTTTGAATTTTTGAATTTTCTAAAAAAAAATCAAAAATACTTTATTTCATGCTTCATTATCGGAATTCTGATTTTGTTAGCCGAAATCACTAATAACACCTATTATTTTGAAGATTATGGCTCAGAAGGAAACTCTTGGAATTCAGAAAAAACAAGATGGTTATTAAGAGCTATAATGCGTTTATTTGGTCCCTATGGTTTTGCTCCATCATTATATATGATGTTTACCATATTTTTGTCATCGTTAATTATATTTTATTTAGCTAAAATTTGGAACATAAAAAAAACCATACATAAGGTAACAATGTTTGGGATATTTTTATCTAATCCATTCTTTATTACCAGACTTGATTATGATATTGATGGAAAAGTTTGGTATGTTTTAGCTCAATTATTAGTTGTTTTTTCTATATACTATTCAAATTCAAAAAAATGGCATCATACTTTTTTCTCTGTTGTATTTATTTTTTGTGTGTGGGCGATATATCCAGTACCTGTTAATGCATATATTTCAATAAGTTTATTTAGCCTTTTTTTAAATATAGTCTTAAACAAATTTTCCAAAAAAAATATAAAAAAATATTTTTTAAAATTTTCAAAACAATTATTTATTTTTTTAATTGGAACTTTTTTTTATCTAATTTCAGTAAAACTATTTGTAAAAATTGATAGCTGGAGCCAAAATAGATATAAAACAAAAATTCCTAATTTTACAGAACTCATAGAAAAATTAAAATTATTTTTTGAGCAATTCAGCACCCTTTACTTCAAAGCACATATAATGTACCCATTGGGTTTAAAATTGATATTAGTAGCTCTTTTAACTATTTCAATATTTTTAACAATAAATTATTGCCTTGAAAATGAAAAACAAAAAAAGTATGTATTATTGAAAATAATATCGGCGATTACAATATTATTTTTGGGGCTTATTTCTTACCAAAGTAGTTCATTAATTATGGATGGATTTTTATCTGATTTCCACACTTTAGCAGAAGTTGGATTTGGGTATGTTTTTATAATCGTAATTATTTTTGTATTAGGAAATAAGCCTATAAAAAAGATTTCTATATCCGTAGCTAGCATACTTATTTTTGGCTTAGGATTATTAGCTAATAACTATTTTCAATATAGATCCAACGAAAATAAATTTGACTATATGATGACTTCTAGAATATTTTCGAGGATAGAAAATCATCAAGAATATAATCCCAAAAAAAATGAAAAATACACTGTCTTTTTTTGGGGGACTCCCGAGGTAGGTTTACCTAACGATTTAGACTTCCAAAATAAATTCAGGGCTGATAAACTTATAAACCCAAGAGGAAAATCAATATACACACATGTCTGGACACAGACCCTCCCACTAAAACGTTATGATCATATAAGATACAATACAACTGGAGTTTATGATGAAGAAATGACATTAAAAATTGTGAAATATATCTCTGGAATGAAAAAGTGGCCTCAAAAAGAGTTTATTAAATTTATTAATGATGAAAATCTCATAATCCTTAAAATGGGTGATTATTCACTATAACTTTCAAAGCATTCGATTAATTAAAAACTATAAGTTATATCTTTGATATATTGTTTTAAATAATAATTTTTTAATTCAATTAGATTTACCAAAAGTTATTACCAAAGCGCAATTAATATTCCGATAAATGAAAAAGATATTAAGAAAAATTAAAAATTTATTTAAAAAAAGAAAAAAATCGACTGTTCTAAAAAGAATTCCTTTAGACTTTAATAATTCTGAAACACCAGTAGTATCAATAATAATTCCTTTTTACAATCAAGAAGCTTATACTTTATGTTGTTTAACATCCTTAAAAAAGCATTTATCTGATCGATACTCCTTTGAGATTATTCTAATTGATGATAATAGCCCTGAAGCACATGATTTATCACTCATAAAAGGAATACAAATAATTAAAAATGAAACAAATTTAGGTTTTTTAAAAAATATAAATTTAGGTATTAAAAAATCTAAAGGAGAATATATTTATATCCTTAACAACGATACTATTGTTAAGAATGGCTTTCTTGACGAACTATTTTATGTTTTTGAGAATTACGAAAATGTTGGTGCCGTTGGCTCTAAACTTTTAAATGCTGATAATTCATTACAAGAAGCTGGGGCGACATTTTTAAAAGATTTTGATATTCATCAAATTTTTGTTGGAAGAAAACCAGAAGACCCTGATGTAAATTATATATATAAAACTGATTATTGCTCTGGATGTAGTTTGCTATTCAAAAAATTTGATGATAATGGGAATATTAATTTATTAGATGAGCACTTTGCCCCTGCTTATTTTGAAGAAACTGACTTTTGCTTTAGCTTAAGACACACACAAAATAAAGAAATTTATTGTACTGGCTTTTCTGAAATAATACATTACAATGGAGTTTCATACAATCAAAAAGAAACTAATAATGATAATTCAGTAAAAGACTTATTATTTAAAACTAATAAATCAAAGTTTTACACAAAATGGAAATCCGTAGTTGATGCTATTAAAGCAAACAATACTTACGAAAGGCTTTCTGAACTACATAATAATAAATCTATTATTTTTTTTCACACCGAAATACCAAGATATGATGTAGACTCTGGTAGCAATAGGCTTAAAGAAATTATCGAGTGTTTTCTTGAATCTGGTTACAAAGTTTCGATTGTAGTCCCAGGACAGCAAAAAGACAATGAATATGTTGCTTTTTATCAACGATTGGGAGTCTTAGTCTATTACGAGAATAAGTCTAAGGACTTGAGAGAATTTTTGGATATTAACTTTTTAAAAGATAGTATAATTTGGTATTATGGTCCTGGTGCCTATCAAAACTTTTTTGATTTAACTAAAGAGCTTTTTAACAAAGGTAATTTTGTATACGATATGGTAGACATACATCATCTAAGGATAAAAAGAACGCTTGAAATTAATCCGAATGATAAATGGTGCCAAGACAATTATGAAGTTTACAAAGAAATAGAATTAAACCTTACTAACAAAGTTGATTTAATTATTGCGGTATCTGAGGATGAAAAAAATTATATGAAAAAGTACTACGATGATGATCTACTCACTACTATTTCAAACATCCATTATCTAAAAGTAAATCCTGAAGAAATTCCATCCTTTGATGAAAGAGAACATATTATTTTTATTGGTTCTACTCATCATCCTAATGTAGATGCTGTAAAGTGGTTGGCTAATGAAATAATGCCAAAAGTTTGGATTCAAAATCCAAATATAATTGTAAACGTAATTGGAAGTGTGAAAAATTCATTTAAAAAACTCAATTCCTTTGATGATCGAATAAATTTCCTAGGTTTTGTTCCTTCGGTAGATTACCATTTTAAAAATTCTAGAATGATGATTGCTCCATTAACCATAGGAGCTGGCGTGAAGGGTAAAATAGGTCAAGCATTAGAATTTTGTTTACCTATAGTAACCACAAATATAGGAGCTGAAGGTATGAATTTGAAACATAATGAAAGTGCTTTAATAGCTAATGATACTGAAAATTTTGCAAATGAAATCCTTCGCTTATATAATGATAAAAATTTATGGAATACATTATCTGGTAATTCTAAAAATAATCTTGAACTTTATTCGAAAGAGCATGTTAAAAATCTAATTACTGAGATTTTTAAATAATCTTAAATTTCATATACTTTCTAAAGTGTAGATCAAGCCTCTTGAATCTACATTAGCTGTGTCATCATATTTATTTTTATCAAATTTCTCATTACAAAATTTTGTAATGAGAAATTTGATAAATGATTATTTAAAGGCATAACGATAATTTTGACTTTAATCAGTGTATGAAAAGAAGTCAATCTTTATCACAGCAAATCTCAAAATTTGAAAAAAGTTTGATCCGAAAAGATTTGGGTAAAAGGTATCGCACGAGAACATTATTATCTTATTGTAATTTACATACACTTTTAGTAATGACACCTCTTTAGATTAACGCAAATATTTGATTAAACACAACTATTAGTCTGATCCGTGTAAATTCTTTTTAAAGCCATATTAGGGATTAAACGTAAAACATGGGGAGTAATTTAAAAAATAATAGCTTTGTAAAAAAACCAAAAAAAAGCCCTAAATTTCTTTAGAGCTTTTGCGGTCTGGACGGGACTCGAACCCGCGACCCCCTGCGTGACAGGCAGGTATTCTAACCAACTGAACTACCAGACCATTACCTTGTGCGGATGCAAATATAGGATTGTTTTTTACATCTTAAAGTTATTTTTCTGTTTTTTTTCAAAAAAATTAAAGTTACAAAAAAAGCCTCTCCATATGGAAAAGCTTCTCGTTGAAAACCCTTTAAGGGTTAACCTTAGTTACACCACCATAGTGTAACTCAACACAACATTTTTGATAGTTATAAAAAAAGCTTCAAATAAATTTGAAGCTTTTTTTTGCGGTCTGGACGGGACTCGAACCCGCGACCCCCTGCGTGACAGGCAGGTATTCTAACCAACTGAACTACCAGACCATCGCATTCTGCGAGTGCAAATATACAACTGTTTTTTTGCTTAACAAGTACTTTTAATGAATTTATTTCTTAATTAAATATTTATTTATGCAAATTGCTGACGTTTAACTAGAAACTGTATCAATATTTGACCTAGATCTTTATTTATATCTACAGGCACATAATTAATCCGATATTGTAAACATTGAAGTTTTAAATCTTTTATCAAACTATCCATTAGCAGTTGATAGTTTTTTTTTGCATTTTCAGCATACAGATCAATATGCTTACCAGTTTCTACATCTATAAAGCGTTGTGGTTTATTAGAAAAATCAAAATCTACTTCCTTTTCATAATCCAATGTATGAAAAAGAATAACCTCATGTTTATTATGCTTTAGATGCTGTAATGCTTCAAATAATTTTTCTGGCTCCTCTGTATTCTGAAACATATCAGAAAATAGTACTACTAAGGAACGCTTATGAAGATTTTCTGCTATTTGATGTAAAATAGTGTAAGTATCCGTACTATTATTCCCTTCCTTTCGTATTACAGTTTCTTCTAACTGATTTAATAACATCGTATGATGGCGATTGCTTCCTTTTTCAGGCGCATAGTATTCATATACTTTATTATAGACACTTAATCCAACAGCATCCCTTTGCTTTTTAAGTAAACGCATTAAACACGCTATTGCTAAAGCTGAAAAACCTATCTTGTTGTAATCTTCAAGACTTTGTTGCTTTACCTCGGGATAATGCATTGACGATGAGTTATCCAAAATAAAATGACACCTCAAGTTTGTTTCATCATCGTATCGTTTTGTGTAAAGTTTATCCGTTTTAGCATATAGTTTCCAATCAATATGCTTGGTGCTTTCTCCTGAATTATACACTTTATGCTCTGCAAATTCAGCCGAAAACCCATGAAATGGGCTTTTATGTTTTCCCGAAATAAATCCTTCAACAACTTGTTTGGCTAAAAAATCTAAATTTCCAAAACCAACCTCTTGTAATTCGTTTTCTAAATTCAAAATATAAAAATTAGTAGTTCTAAATTTATACAATTATAAATTTAAATCTGTAACAATTAACATATACACTCAATCTTTATTTACCGCAATTACTTTGCACGGATTTCCCACTGCCGTAACATTTGCACCTATACTTTTAGTTACCACACTACCCGCACCAATTATGCTATACTCTCCTATTTCAATTCCTGGGAGTAAAATTACGCCCGCTCCTATCCAAGCTCCTTTTCCTATCCGTATGGATTTACCTATAGAAATCCCTATTAATCGTTCTTCTGTTTCTACAGGATGTGTTGTTGTTAAAATTTGAACTCTAGGACCAATCAACACTTTTTCACCTATATATATTGGAGCCGCATCCAACATAACACAATCGTAATTAATAAACACTTGCTTAGCCAAATGTATATTATATCCGTAATCACAACGCAACGGCGACTCAATATAGCTTCCTTTTCCTATTGCCCCCAATAATTCTTTTAAAAGTTGTTGTTTTTGTTTTCCTTCTTCAGGACTAAAATTATTAAACTGATAAGTCTGGCTTTTTGCTCGATTTCTATTACTTATTAACTCCTTATCCATTCCTATAAAGGGAAGTCCTAAAATCATCTTTTCTTTTTCAGTCATACCTCATTGTATCTAAAACAATCTATGGTATGATCGTTAACCATACCTGTTGCCTGCATAAAAGCGTAACATATGGTACTTCCCACAAATTTAAAGCCTCGCTTTTTTAAATCCTTTGCCATTTGATCCGAAAGTGCTGTTTTAGCTGGTACTTCTAATTTATTTTTCCAACGATTAACAATTGGCGCTCCATTGACAAAAGTCCATATATAAGTATCAAACGAACCAAATTCTTCTACTATTTTTAAAAAAGCCTGTGCATTAGTTACTGATGCTTTTACTTTTAATTTATTTCTAATAATTCCTGAATTTTGAAGCAACTCTTCTATTTTAAGTTGATCAAACTGTGCTACTATCTTAGGATCAAAATTATGATATGCTACCCTATAATTAGCTCGCTTTGTCAAAACTGTAGACCAACTTAATCCCGCTTGAGCTCCTTCTAAAATTAAAAATTCAAACAATAATTGATCATCATGCAAAGGAACTCCCCATTCATTATCATGATATATTTCTTCGTGCATGTCTTTAGTCGCCCATTCGCATCTCGTCTTCATAATGGCTTGTTTGTTGCGGTTTTAAAAGTACTTCTTTTATCGACTATTTTTAAAAATGTAGCAGATTATCAATCATACCTGTTAATAAATTAAAAAAATTTAAAATTGACTTTGCACAAAATTAGTAATACAATAATGAGATATCCTTTATTTTTTATTTTTATTCTTTATTTATGTCATTCCTTAATAGCGAAGCCAACCCACCGAAACCTAAAGTTGTAAAACGCTGGGTTGTTAACAAACAATATTCAGACGAATTTAATGATACTGTACATCATTAAATAGTAACAAGTAATACGACCAACTTAAAAGGATGGTAAAGAAGGCGTCCTGCTAGGCTTGGGAGTAGCGTAGTATCTGTGAAGGAGGACTCAATGCAAAAAAATGCTGTTTTAGTCGACGGTGTAGCACACACTAAAGATAATTATCCCATAGCTTGTGGTGTGGTTCAATCCAAAAATGAAACAGCTCATTACCAATATTATAATTATTACTTCAAAGCTTCCTGATTAAATATATCCGTTGCCTTTTGGCTATCTACAAAAGCATATTCGTTAAGTAGATACCCTAAAAACAGGAGATAGCTTTAAGCAAGATTGGACATTTGCAAAAGTATTGGGGGTGTAGAAAAATTTAGTGGCGACTTCTGTAAAAATAATAAAATTTAATACCCTCCTCAGGGTAAGTGATTGTTACATATGTGATTAAGTATTTTATTCTAAAGGGAATAATGAAGTTGAAAACATGAGATGGTGATGCTACATTACAGATTTCAAAATCTTGGGAAGATTTTCATACTTATGCATACCACTGGCTAAATGCACAAGAAGCTGCGCTTTATGTAGATGATCGTTTATTGGTTTTCTAATCTTTAGAACTGATATTGTTAATATCCCATTTGCTAAACCAATGTACACTAAAGAGCTTTAGTATTTAGAAAAAGGGCTAGCAATTTATAAAATGACTTATACTATATCATTTTTAAGTATTTTTTAAGTGTATTTAACATGATGATTCAATGACATCCTGTTTATTGTAAAAGTAAAAAACCTTACTAATACTATTTTATAGTATTAGTAAGGTTTAAAAAAAATCTAAAATAATAAGATTACTACGTCAATTTTCTAAGGTTATAAACAACAAATTAATCCGTCGTTTCATTAGATATAGAAATTTTTATTTTCAATTCATTAGTTTTAGTATCTAAATCCATTGAAATTTCATCTCCTTCTGAAAGGTTCGATTTTACAATTTCTTCAGCCAAAGCATCTTCAATATATTTTTGAATCGCTCTTTTTAAAGGACGTGCACCATATTGCTTATCAAAGCCTTTATCTGCGATATAGTCTTTAGCTTTAGCTGTTAATTTTAAATCATATCCTAAATCCTTAATACGAATAAATAACTTATTTAATTCGATATCAATTATTTTATGAATATCGTCACGCTCTAAAGCATTAAATACAACCACATCATCAATACGGTTTAAAAATTCCGGGGCAAAAGCTTTTTTCAATGCACCCTCTATGATACTTTTTGCGTTATCTCCTGCTTGCGCTTTTTGAGAAGAAGTTCCAAAACCAACACCTGCTCCAAAATCTTTTAATTTACGAGCACCAATATTAGAAGTCATTATAATAATAGTATTCCTAAAATCAATTTTACGTCCTAAACTATCAGTTAAATAACCATCATCCAACACCTGTAGTAACATATTAAAAACATCAGGATGTGCTTTTTCAATTTCATCTAAAAGTACTACAGAATAAGGTTTACGGCGTACCTTTTCGGTTAACTGTCCTCCTTCTTCATACCCTACGTAACCTGGAGGCGCTCCCACTAGTCGAGATATTGCAAATTTCTCCATGTATTCACTCATGTCGACTCTAACAAGAGCATCTTCGCTATCAAATAACTCCTTAGCCAATACCTTTGCCAACTGCGTTTTACCAACTCCTGTTTGACCTAAAAAGATAAAAGATCCAATGGGTTTATTAGGATCTTTTAAGCCCGCTCTGTTACGCTGAATTGCTTTAACCACCTTTTCTACTGCCGTACTTTGACCAATTACTTTGCCTGATATTAAATTAGGTAATTCTGCTAGTTTAGCAATTTCTTTTTGAGCTATTCTATTTACAGGAATACCAGTCATCATCGAAACTACATCTGCAACACTTTCTTCATCAACAATTTCCTTATGCTCTTTGGCATCAGCTTCCCATTGCTCCTGTGCTATTGCCAGTTGTTTTTCAATCGTTTTTTCGTCATCACGTAATTTTGCCGCCTCTTCATACCTTTGCTTTTTAACTACACTGTTTTTTAATTCACGTACTTCTTCAAGCTTACGCTCTAAATCTATAATTTGCTTAGGTACATCTATATTTGTGATATGTACTCTGGATCCTGCTTCATCTAAAGCATCGATCGCTTTATCTGGAAGAAAACGATCCGTCATATATCGACTCGTCAACTTCACACAAGCCTCTATAGCTTCGGGGGTATAAATCACGTTGTGATGCTCCTCATACTTTCCTTTAATATTCTCCAAAATCTCAATGGTTTCATCAATATTTGTAGGCTCAACAATTACCTTTTGAAAACGACGCTCTAAAGCACCATCTTTTTCAATAGAGTTTCTATACTCATCCAAAGTAGTTGCTCCAATACATTGGATTTCTCCACGTGCTAGTGCTGGCTTAAACATGTTTGAAGCATCTAAGCTTCCGGTTGCTCCACCCGCCCCTACTATAGTATGAATTTCATCTATAAAAAGAATGATGTCATCATTTTTTTCTAATTCATTCATTAGTGCTTTCATGCGCTCTTCAAATTGCCCTCTATATTTGGTCCCTGCAACTAAGCTTGCTAAATCTAAAGTCACTACTCGTTTATCAAATAAGATACGAGATACTTTTCGTTTGATAATGCGCAATGCTAAACCTTCTGCAATTGCAGATTTACCCACACCTGGTTCTCCTATAAGTAATGGATTATTCTTTTTACGGCGACTCAAAATTTGAGAAACACGCTCTATTTCTTTTACACGCCCAACAACTGGATCTAATTTACCCTCTTCAGCCATTACAGTTAAGTCCCTACCAAAATTATCTAAAACTGGTGTTGTAGACTTTTTAGTCGATTTTGTACTTGTCGATCCAGAAGATGTGTTTCCAAAAGATTCTCGATCTCCTCCCCCTTCCGAATTATCTCCTTCTTCAGGAAATGATTCTGAGGTAGGTACGTCGAATTTTTCATCATCGTTTATTGTCATACCTTTAAATTGTTCTTTGACACTATCGTAATCTACTTTTAAACGATTTAAAAGTTTTGTCGTAGGGTCGTTATCATTTCTTAAAATACACAAGAGTAAATGTGCTGTATTTATAGAGCTACTCTGAAACAACTTTGCCTCTAAAAAGGTGGTTTTCAAAGCTCTTTCCGCTTGCCGCGTTAAATGCAAATTCTTTTTTTCATTAGAAGCCACTGCAACATTAGAATTTGCTGGACTCAAAATTTCGACTTTTTTACGCAAGTGTGCTAAATCGATATCTAAAGCAAACAATATATCTATCGCTTTGCCTTCGCCATCGCGAAGTAAGCCTAACATTAAGTGTTCTGTTCCAATAAAATCATGTCCTAGTCGTAAAGCTTCTTCCTTACTAAATGCTATCACATCTTTTACTCTTGGTGAAAAATTGTCATCCATAAACCTTTCATTTGTATTAAAAATACTTTTTTTTCTGAATAAAACATCAAAATTCGTACCCTTTAATATTTCTTTATATAAATGGAGTTAATTTGTCAGGCATTTCAAAATTTCTAAGCAAGTACTTATTAACTATTGCACCTATCCATTTTGTTGATAAATCGATAATATTTATGTAGGATCTGCCTACCAAATTAGTCATAATTTCATATTTTGCTAGCTAGAATTAACAAAAAATTAAAATTACATCTATGGCAGACGGAGAAAAGCTCATTCCAATTAATATTGAAGAAGAAATGAAGTCTGCGTACATCGATTACTCGATGTCCGTTATTGTTTCAAGAGCCTTACCTGATGTGCGAGACGGTTTAAAACCAGTGCACAGAAGAGTATTATTTGGTATGCATGAGTTGGGTGTTCGTGCTGGTAGTGCTCATAAAAAGTCAGCAAGAATTGTAGGAGAAGTACTTGGTAAGTATCATCCACATGGAGATACTTCTGTATATGATGCAATGGTACGGATGGCTCAAGAATGGAGTTTGCGTTATATGCTAGTTGATGGGCAAGGAAACTTTGGATCTGTTGATGGAGATAGTCCAGCAGCAATGCGTTACACTGAAGCACGTATGCGAAAGATTTCTGAAGATATGCTAGCTGATATTGAAAAAGATACAGTAGATCATTCTTTAAACTTTGATGATACACTAAAAGAACCAACAGTACTTCCAACACGTGTACCTGGGCTACTAATTAATGGAGCTTCTGGTATTGCTGTGGGTATGGCAACCAATATGCCCCCACACAATTTAAGCGAAGTTGTTGATGGTACTATCGCTTATATTGATAATAATGAGATCGAAATTGATGAGTTAATTGAACACATTAAAGCACCTGATTTTCCTACAGGAGGAACAATTTATGGCTACGATGGTGTAAAAGAAGCCTTTAAAACAGGTCGAGGACGTATTGTAATGCGTGCCAAAGCTATTATTGAAGAAGTCAAAGGTCGCGAATGTATAATTGTTTCAGAAATACCATATCAGGTTAACAAAGCTGATATGATTAAGAAAACGGCTGACTTAATCAATGACAAAAAAATAGATGGCATATCCTCTATCCGTGATGAGTCCGATAGAAACGGAATGCGTATTGTGTATGTATTGAAGCGTGATGCTATCCCTAACATTGTATTGAACATGTTATATAAGTATACTTCGCTCCAAACTTCATTTAGTGTAAATAATATTGCATTAGTAAATGGTCGTCCTCAATTACTTAATGTAAAGGAAATGATTCATTACTTCGTAGAGCACCGCCATGAAGTAGTTGTACGTCGTACGAAATATGAATTGCGTAAAGCAGAAGAACGCGCTCACATATTAGAAGGATTGATAATTGCTTCTGATAATATTGATGAAGTAATTGCTATTATTAGAGCATCAAGCAATGCTGATGAAGCGAGAGCTAATTTAATAGAGCGTTTTAAACTGACAGAAATTCAGGCTAAAGCAATAGTCGAAATGCGTTTGCGTCAATTAACAGGTTTAGAACAAGACAAGCTTCGTGCTGAGTATAATAACTTAATGCTTACAATTGAAGATTTAAAAGACATTCTTGACAAAAAAGAACGTCGTATGCAAATCATTAAAGATGAATTGGCAGTTATTAAAGATAAATATGGAGATAAGCGTCGATCTATAATTGAATATGCAGGAGGAGATTTAAGTATTGAAGATATGATTCCTGATGAAAAAGTAGTGATTACTATTTCGCATGCAGGATATATAAAACGCACTTCGCTTACGGAATATAAAACACAAAATCGTGGAGGTGTTGGTCAAAAAGGAAGTACAACTCGTAATGAAGACTTTTTAGAACACTTATTTGTTGGCACAAACCACCAGTATATGCTCTTTTTTACCCAAAAAGGAAAATGTTTTTGGATGCGCGTTTATGAAATTCCAGAAGGAAGCAAAACCAGCAAAGGACGTGCTATTCAAAACCTAATAAACATAGAGCAGGATGATAAAGTTAAAGCCTTTATATGTACTGGCGACTTAAAAGATGAAGAATATATCAATAAGCACTTTGTTGTAATGGCTACCAAAAAAGGTCAGGTTAAAAAGACTTCTTTGGAACAGTACTCGCGCCCTCGATCTAATGGTATTAATGCAATAACCATTAAAGAGGATGACGAATTATTAGAAGCAAAATTAACTACTGGCGAAAGTCAGATTATGCTAGCTTTAAAATCTGGTAAATCTATTCGATTTGAAGAAGCCAAAACTCGACCTATGGGACGAGGAGCTTCGGGGGTAAGAGGGATTACCTTAGCACACGATAAAGATGAGGTAATAGGAATGATTGCCGTAAATGATGCCGAAAGTAATATTTTAGTTGTTTCTGAAAATGGTTACGGTAAACGTTCTAGCCTGGAAGATTATCGAATTACAAATCGAGGCGGAAAAGGTGTAAAAACAATTTCTGTTACTGATAAAACGGGTGAGCTAGTAGCCATTAAAAACGTTACTGATGGTGATGATTTGATGATTATCAATAAATCAGGAGTCGCAATTCGCTTATCTGTGAAAGAATTAAGAGTTATGGGACGTGCTACGCAAGGAGTTAAACTAATTAATTTAAAAGGAAAAGACTCTATTGCTGCAGTTGCAAAAGTTATGCACGAAGAAGATGAAATAATTGACGAAATTGAAAATACTTCTGAAGAAGACACCCAAGAAGGAGAAAATACGAATCTCAACACTACTTCTGAAGAATAGATACACTTATTTTTCTAAATAAAAAAGACTGCTTTTGAGCAGTCTTTTTTATTTAGAAAAAAAATGGAACAATATTTGTTTTTAATATATTTGTAGTTAATGAAAACGTTATTGTACTTTAACCATATATGCATATTATGAAAATAAAAACAACCCTATTAGCCGTTATATCAACATTTACAACGTTTGCACATTCATTAGTACCATCACCATCTGCTACTATTAATAATAGTAAAAATGTGAATAGTGCATATAATTGTAAAGCACCAATTGATTTAAAAGTAGTTAATGCAGGTAAGAATACAATTACAATTTCCTTTAAAAATTTTGGAGATGCTAAGTCATTTGAATTAAGATCTTTTAAGGCGGGCAAATTTAAAGGCAATATCGACGGAGCTATTTCTTATTCTAAATCTGAAGGAGGAGATAACTCTATAACAATAAATGGGTTGTCACCTAAAACCAAATATGATTTAGTTCTTAGAAGTCTATGTAAAAGTGAAGGAGTAAGCGATGTAACTATAATTGAAGGCGCAACTAATAACATAACAGAAAAAACAGTATCCTTTAAAAAAGAATTAAAAATTGCAAAAAACTCCATTGCAATTAGACAATATAATAGGGCTGCTTTAAATCTTAGTAAAGTTGAACCACAACTTGAAATTATTCCATCCTCAGAAAAATATTTATATTATTTGATTAAGGGTGAAATTGTTACAGCAACAAATAAAGAAAACAGCCTAGAAAAATACAAAGAAGCATTGTCATTATATGTAAAAGCTCAAAAAAATCAGAACTCCGAAGAAGTTAAAAATGAAAAAGTATTTGTAGCTAGTAAAATTGAAGCTATAGCACTTGAAGCACAACAAGCTAAATCTTACGATAAAGCTGCTGAAATATATGAATATTTATACAATAATGACAAAACAGACACTTTACAATTATTTAATGCTGCTGGAAATGCTGTAAACGATAAAAATTATGACTTAGCACTTAAACATTACAACAAATTAATTGAGCTTGGTTTTACTGGCATAGCTCCTGTTTACCAAGCTACTCATGCAGGAACGGGAAGAGTAGATATAATATCCTCTAAAGAAGATATGGATGAATTGGTAAAACAAAAAAAATATGCGCATCCAAAAACCACTTTATCAACATCTCAAAAAGGAGGAATCACCAAAAATATAGCTTTAATACACTATTCCAGAGGGAATATAAGCAAAGCAGAAGCAGCCTTTGCAAAAGCTAAAGCTGATAATCCTAACGACGATTATATAAAGGATATTGAATCTCAAATGTTCGTAGATATAGCTAACGATTATTCCAAACAAGGAGATAAGAAAAAAGCGATTGAAAGCTACAAAAAAGCGCTTGCTTTGAAGCCAAATAGCACTATTATCAACCAAAATATAGCTGCGGTGCTTATAGGAAAAGATCAAGGGTTTGTAGCCAAAATGAATAGTTTATCCACATCAAAAGCGGACCAAATTATATATAAAGAATATCAAGAAAAAAGAAAAGCTAATTTTACTGAAGCTTCAAAGTATTTAGAGGCTTATTTGGCTGTGAAAGAAGATAAAAATATTGCAAATTCTTTATTACAAATATATACAAATATTAAAAGTCCTAAGGCTGATGCTCTAAAAGCTAAATATGGTTTATAGTAATTCTGTTTTCAGAATATTGTTTAACACTCAAAGTACTAGAATTTATTATTCCAATGCTTTAAGTATTTGTAGATATAAAATTCTGAATTAAAACTACACAACCTCATAGGCTGGAAGCCATACTATTATTTTTTTAAAATATGACACTTTTAGGTTTATGTAGCTATAAGAATAGAAAAGCCAAAAACACAAAAATTATATTTTGAAGTACGACACTTTAAGATATATATTCTAGATTTTTTATTTATTTTCTAAAAACGCTTAAACTATTTCAATTAGAATAGTTTAAGCGTTTTGTTTTTTTTATAATTTCGCAACCTCAAATATTTGCATATGATTTCTATAGATAATTTAGCCGTTGAATTTAGTGGTACCACTTTGTTTAAAGAGGTTTCTTTTACCATTAACGAACAAGATAAAATCGCTTTAATGGGTAAAAATGGGGCTGGAAAATCTACTATGATGAAAATTATCGCTGGCGCACAAAAAGGCACTAAAGGTGGTATTAGAGGTCCTAAGGATATTGTGATCGCTTATCTACCTCAACATTTGTTAACCCAAGATAATTGTACTGTAATGGAAGAAGCCTCTAAGGCTTTTGCTCACGTATTTGATATGAAGGACGAAATGGATGAGCTAAATAGAGAGTTAGAAACACGTACCGATTACGAATCTGATGCTTACATGAGTATTATTACTCGAGTTTCTAATTTAGGTGAAAAATATTATGCTATTGAAGAGGTTAACTATGAATCCGAGGTTGAAAAAGCACTAAAAGGACTTGGGTTTAGACAGGAAGATTTACATCGGTCTACAAGCGAGTTCAGTGGTGGATGGAGAATGCGTATAGAATTGGCTAAAATATTATTAAAAAAACCTGACTTAATTTTATTAGATGAACCTACTAATCATGTTGATATTGAATCCGTAATTTGGCTTGAAGACTTTTTAGTTAATAAAGCCAAGGCCGTTATGGTAATTTCTCATGATAAAACTTTTATTGATAATATTACTAATCGTACTATTGAAATTACAATGGGACGCATTTATGATTACAAAGCAAACTACTCTCATTACCTAGAGTTGCGTAAAGACCGAAGAGCTCATCAAATAAAAGCCTATGAAGAACAACGAAAATTTATAGCTGACACACAAACATTTATTGATAAATTTAAAGGTACTTTTTCTAAAACCAATCAGGTAAAAGACCGAGAGCGAATGCTTGAAAAATTAGATCTTATTGAAATTGATGAAATTGATAATGCCGCTTTAAAATTACGCTTTCCTCCTTCCCAGAGATCTGGAGATTATCCTGTTAGTGTTAATGAACTTTCCAAAAGCTACGGAGAACATATTGTTTTTACAAATGCAAATATGTCTATTTCCCGTGGAGAAAAAGTATCTTTTGTTGGTAGAAATGGAGAGGGAAAATCTACTATGATTAAAGCTATAATGGGAGAAATAGAATTTGAAGGAAAATGCGAATTAGGGCATAATGCAAAAGTAGGATACTTTGCTCAAAATCAGGCTTCGTTATTAAATCCTGAGTTAACTATTTTCCAAACAGTAGACGAAGTAGCAAAAGGAGATGTGCGTACTCAAATCAAAAATATCTTAGGACGTTTTATGTTTAAAGGAGATGATATTGATAAAAAAGTATCAGTACTTTCAGGGGGTGAAAAAACACGTTTAGCTATGGTTAAACTTTTACTGAAACCTGTTAACCTTTTAATTTTAGATGAACCTACCAACCACTTAGATATAAAATCTAAAGATGTTTTAAAAGAAGCGCTACAATCTTTCGACGGCACCTTAATTTTAGTATCTCACGATAGAGATTTCCTACAAGGCTTATCAAAAAAGGTATTTGAATTTAAAGATCAACGTGTAATTGAGCATTTTGAATCCATTGATGATTTTTTAATTAGAAATCGCATTGAAAACTTAAAAGAAATTGATTTGAAAAAATAACCTTCCATTGTATATATTTACAGCAAACTAAGCTTGTTTTTAGTAGAATGATTTGATTAAAATTTTTGATTACGTTTTACTAATTATAAATCTATTGCAATCTAAATAATAATCAGAATAGCTGATCCTCAATTCTTAATTATTCTAATTTTAAACGATGAAAAAAAAAGATAATTCAATATTTTTTATTCAAATAATTTGCTCCTTACTAATTGTAAATTACCACTCTAATATTCTCGACATCCCTTATCTAAACTCAATTGCTAAGGGAGGGTTTATCCTTAACACAATATTTGTTTTTCTAAGTGGTTATTTATTAACTAAATCTTTTCAAAATTCTAAAAAAGTAAAATTTACTGATTTCATAGTAAAGAGAACACAAAGAATTTACCCTCCTCTTTTTATTACTTTAATATTTACATTAATTTATAGCTTAGCAACTTCTAAAGAAGTATTTTTCTTTAATTACCTAAAATGGTTTTCTGGTTTTGGATATTTTTTTGAAAATAATGAGATATTTAGCAATACTCACTTATGGTTTATTTCTGTAATTTTAGTTTGCTATTTAGCTTTCATTCCTTCCTACAAAATAATAAAAAGATATGGAATTCTATATTTGACTTTAGTTGGTAGTATTATTATAATTTATAATTATTTTATGCTGGAAGACCCTTCATACATTTACATAAATGTTAGTAATAACAAAATTATGCGATTGCTGTATCACTACCTAATTTTTGCTATCGCAATATTTTGCCAACAAAAAGGTAAAAATTTAAATAGCTTTAGTTATGGTAAGCTTATAGCTTTTACTACATGCTTTATAGTATATAGCTATGCTATTAAAAGTAGTACTTATTCCATAATTGCACTATTAATGGTTATACCCATAATATTATCAATTATACCAATATTAATACAAGTCAATAATAAAATTGAAAATAACATTTCTGTTTTCTTTAAATTGAGTTTTATCACTTACGAAATATATTTGATTCACTACCTTGTAATAAACTCATTAAACGAATATTTGCATGGTAATATATTGAGCTATCCTCTAACCTTTATATTTTCAATTATTTTTGCTTTTTTAATTCATAAAATATCCTCAATCGCAAACAATTTTTTGTTCAAAAAACAGAAAAAATAATAGTTTATCAATCTATTGATAAACTATTATGTCAATAAAATTTAAGTACTGTGATAGAGTGACTGGATAGATGATAAATATTATATTCATCATATTTTATTTAATAATATTTTAAGAGCACCTTTTCATCTGCTTTTTTATTCTACTCTAAAACCTAATATAATAATAGTACTGATTTAAACATGTTACAAAAACCAATGTGTATTTGTATCTAAAAAGCTTGTAAAATAAAAATGATAGATCTATTATTGATTACAATTTAAAAGTATTTTCTCTATTAAAAATATACTGCAAAGCCTTTCTTAAACTTGGAAATTCAAAAAGAAAACCTTCTTCTTCAATTTTAGCACTACTTACCCGTTGACTCGCTAATAAAAGTGCACTCATCTCTCCCATTATTAGTTTTGCTACAAATCTGGGAATATTAGGTAACCAGATTGGTTTTGATAAAATATCCGCACAGCTTGATATAAGCTTATTTTGAGTTACAGCATTAGGAGCTACAGCATTGTATATACCTGACAGCTCCCCCTTAGCGACAAACATAAATATTGAGGCTAAATCCTTTACGTGAATCCAACTTTGCCATTGTGATCCTTTTCCAAAGGCAGCTCCAGCATACATTTTAATTGGCTTTACAATTTTAGGTAAAGCCCCTTCCTTCTCATGAAGCACCAAACCAATACGCACTTTAGATACCTTTATATTCAATTCAGTAATTGAGTCCACAGCTTTTTCCCATTCTTTAACCACACAAGCTAAAAAATCTTCTCCTACGTAAGTAGAGTTCTCTTTATGAAATTCCTCCAAAGAACTTTCATAAATACCTATTGCACTTGCCGAAATAAAATGAGTTACGTTATGCTCTATTTTTAGTAATGCCTGCTTAAGTAGTGCTGTAGAATTAATCCTACTATCTAAAATTATTTGTTTATATGATTTTGTCCAGCGTTTAGCGACCGTTGCACCAGCTAAATGAATGATTTTCGAAACGCCTTCAAAAGCTTTTTTATCTATGTAGTTTGCCGAAGGGTCCCAATAAAAACCTTTATATGTATCCGTTTTTTGAATTTTAGATTTAGATGTTGTTAAGTAATGGACTACAATATTTTGCTCTTCACATTGCCTAACAATATGTTGTCCTACTAAACCTGTTGCTCCTGTAATTAAATAAATCATAAAATTAATTCTAGCTAAAAAATAATAAGCTTGTTTAAAAAACGCTAAAAATTGCAAGCTATTTAACAAATATTTCTCTTTCAAAAAATTTACTTAAAAATAAATTGAAAAATCGTAACTGTTAATTTACTTATTTATAAATTATGAAACTTCAATAAATATATTGAATATAAAATGCTTTCTTATTACTTCATAAAATAATTGCTTCAAAGTAACTTCATTATTTTTGAAGTAATCAAAACACAAGGTAACATAAGCGATTATCTATAATTTTTACTTAAAAAAAGAATCTACAAACTCATATTTATTGAACACTTGCAAATCTTCAATACCTTCACCAATTCCTATATATTTAACAGGAATTTGAAATTGGTCACTAATACCAATTACTACTCCGCCTTTAGCGGTACCATCTAATTTAGTAATTGCTAAACTAGTAACGTCCGTAGCTGCTGTAAATTGCTTGGCCTGTTCAAAAGCATTTTGCCCTGTAGAACCATCCAATACTAACAATACATCATGTGGAGCATCTGGTATTACTTTTTGCATTACCTTCTTTACCTTGGTAAGCTCATTCATCAAATTTATTTTATTATGAAGCCTTCCTGCGGTATCAATAATAATTACATCCGCATCCTGCGAGACTCCTGAGTTTAAAGTATCAAAAGCCACAGAAGCCGGATCACTTCCCATAGATTGCTTTACAATAGGCACATCTACTCTATCTGCCCATACTTGCAACTGATCTATGGCTGCCGCTCTAAATGTATCTGCCGCACCTAAAACAACCTTTAAACCTTTCTTTTTAAATTGATATGATAATTTACCAATAGTAGTTGTTTTACCCGCTCCATTAACACCTACAACCATTAAAACGTAAGGTTTATTATTCTTTGGAATATCAAATTCAGTAGCTTCTCCATTATTACTTTCAGAAAGTAAACCTGCGATTTCTTCTTTTAGTATAGCATCTAATTCTGAAGTCCCTAAATATTTATCATTGGCTACTCGGGCTTCAATACGATCAATAATTTTTACTGTTGTTTTAATTCCCACATCGCTAGACACCAAAACCTCTTCTAAATCATCTAAAACATCATCATCTACCTTAGATTTTCCTGCAACTGCTTTTCCTAATTTCGAAAAAAAACTACTATTTGTTTTCTCTAAGCCTTTGTCTAAGGTCTCTTTTTTATCAGAAGTAAATATTTTTTTAAAAAAATTCATTTGCTCGTAAATATTTCGTTGTGCAAATTTAAGGCTATTTATAGCCATAAAACAAAAAAAGCCATCCGTTTGAACGAATGGCTTTTGTTTTGTCTTGAAACGATTACTTCTTTAAGAAGTCGTTAACTGCATCTGGAGCCATAATGGACTCAACAAATGTATAAGCTCCTGTTTTTGGAGATTTTACCATCTTAATGGCTTTTGTTAATCTCTTTGAACCTGTTTGTAATGATGCTACTGATTTCTTTGCCATAACGGATTATTTTATTTCTTTATGAACAGTCATACGCTTTAAAATAGGATTGAATTTTTTAATTTCAATTCTATCTGGCGTATTTTTCTTATTCTTTGTTGTGATATATCTTGAAGTTCCTGCTTGTCCTGATTCCTTATGCTCAGTACATTCTAAAATTACTTGGATTCTATTTCCTCTTTTTGCCATCGTGCTTATTTTTCTTTGTTAAGGAATTATTTTTTATAAATACCTTTTTCTCTTGATTCTTTAAGAACAGCAGATATTCCAATTCTATTAATTGTTTTTAATGCAGAAGTAGATAACTTAATCTTAAGCCATTCTCCTGTTTCAGGTACAAAGAAACGTTTTTTAATAAGGTTTACACCAAATTTACGTTTCGTTTTATTCATAGCGTGAGAAACATTGTTCCCTACCATTGCTTTCTTTCCAGTTAACTCACAAACTCTTGACATGATTGTATATATTGTATTATTTCAAAACAGGGTGCAAATTAACGAATTTTAAACGCTTCTTGCAAGTAGTTTTTCTGATTATTTTATAAAATATTTTATTCCTTCTTTTTTTTTGAAAAATGTGTGTGATAAATTTATGACAAATGCTTTAAAATCTGCTCTTGTAGCATTTCTAACGATTTGTTCATGGCCTTTCCAATAGTACGTTTTCTGTGATTGCTAAAAACAAATTCCTCACTTACAATTCCTTTTGGTGTAGCAATTGCGATACATACTGTTCCTACTTCCGCATCGCTATCTCCTTTGGTAGGACCTGCGTTACCTGTAGTAGCTATCGAAAAATCTGAACCAAATAATTGCTTTGTCTGCAATGCCATAGCCTCTACTACTTTTAAACTTACTACAGAATGTTCTTTAATAATTCCAAAATCCACTCCTAACACTTTGGATTTAATATTTGTTGCATATGGAACTATACTCCCATTAAAATACTTAGAAGCTCCCTCCATGGCTGTAAATGAATTTGCTATTTTACCACCAGTACAACTTTCGGCTAGAGATAATGTTAGCTTATTTTCAGTAAGTAAATTTGCTATTACTTTTTCAATACTTTCATCCTCATCATAACCTACAATTATGTCTCCGATTAATGGCTGTAGTTCCTCAACAGCGTCTTTGATACCTTTTTCCAGTAACTCTTTATTTTTACCCCTTGCAGATAGTCTCAGCCGTACTCTTCCTAAATTTGGCAAATACGCTAGCTTAATAAAATCAGGTAAATTATCTTCCCATTTTTCAATAATTTCAGCGATCCTGCTTTCACCCATCCCATAGGTTAAAATAGTTTTATGAAGTATAGAGGGTCTATCGAATCGCTCTTGAATTTTGGGAATAGCATGGTTGATCAAAATTGATTTCATTTCAAAAGGCACTCCTGGCATAGAAATAAAAACAGTATTGTCATGAGAAATCCACATCCCTGGGGCAGTTCCAAATTCATTGTATAATACTTCTGCTTTAGAAGGTATTAAAGCTTGTTTTTTATTTATTTCAGAAATCGGACTTTTAATATACTTATCAAATAATTGCTCAATATGCGTAAGCACTTCTTCATTTATTACTAATTCGTCATTAAAATACTCGCAAAGAGTATGTTTGGTAATATCGTCCTTTGTTGGTCCTAACCCACCTGTAACAATAACAATATCAGCCCTTGATTGTGCTTCGGTAAGTGCATTTAAAATATGTTGCTTGTCATCCCTTATAGAGCTAATTTGATGTACATCTACCCCTATTTTATTGAGTTGTTTTCCTATAAATGCGGAATTAGTATCCACAATTTGACCTATAAGGATTTCATCACCTATAGTAATTATTTCTGCGATCATTTATTCTGTTTAAAATCCTTGTGAAGTTGAGCAATGGCTCCTTCCGCTGTTTCTTTAATAAAAACCAAAATAGGTTTTGCTTCTTCATGAGTAATTTCCCCTTCACTCCAAGATTCCAATAATCGTACCTTATCGGCCACATCAATACCAAAAAGCATAAAATTAGGTTTCATTTTATGTGCAAACTGATACGCTATTTTAGAATTGTTATCTGCAACTGCTTTAGACATATTTCCCAAATCTGATGGTATTTCTTCTAAAAAAGTTTCAACCAAAATTTGAATAAAACTTTCGTCTCCATCTGCAAGCTCATGTACTTTTTCTAAACTGTATAATTTCCTCATAAGAAAATTTATTTTACTTTGATATTTAACACTTCTTGACCTTCCAAAAAGCCTGTCAATTTATCTTCAGCTATTACTTTAGAAACCCCTGCTGGAGTTCCAGTAAATAAAACATCCCCGATTTTGAGGGTAAAAAATTTAGAAGCATATGCTATTAATTGATCAATGGAACGCATCATCATTTGTGTATTGACTTTCTGAACCACCTTCCCATTATTTTGAAGTTCTATATTTAAACCATCAATTATGGAAAACTGTGATTTAGGTAGCCATTTTCCCAATACTGTAGCACCGTCAAATGATTTTGCACACTCCCATGGTAATCCTTCTGCTGATAATTTACCTTGCACATCTCTAGCTGTAAAATCAATTCCAACACTTATTTCGTCGTAATATTTATGTGCAAATTTTGGGTCAATATGTTTTCCTATTTTATTTATCTTAACAATTAACTCTAGCTCGTGATGTATATCATTACTAAAATCCGGAATAAAAAAGGGTTGCTTTTTTAACAAGATTGAAGTATCTGGTTTTAGAAACAATACGGCTTCTTCAGGAATTTTATTATTTAACTCTTCTATGTGAGTTAAATAATTTCGTGCAAAGCAAATAATCTTCATTCCTAATTTTATTACGAATTAAATTTTCTTTTTAACTGAAGGGCTGTCAATACTTTTTTAGTATATAAAGGGAAGTCTGCTTTTTGAATCCAACCGAAATATCCTGGTTCTTTTTCCAAAACCTCATTAACCAATTTACCTTTGTGTTTTCCAAAACCAAACATTTCATTTCCATTATCATCGTAAACTAAAAAACCTGCAAAATCTACTGTTTTTCTTCGAGTACTGAAATCGGATAAGAATTTCGTATTATTTTCCAATTCTGGATATTTATCTAATTGCGAACATAATACTTCATAAGTAGCTGTGGTGTCAGCTTCTGCGCTGTGCGCATTTGTCAAATCTTTATCGCAATAAAATTTGTACGCTGCAACCAAAGTACGTTGCTCCATTTTATGAAAAATATTTTGAACATCTACTGCCACTGTATTATCCATTTCAAAATCTACTCCCACTCTAAGCATTTCTTCTGCTAATAAAGGGATATCAAATTTATTAGAATTAAATCCTGCTAAATCACAACCTTTAATCATTTTGCTTATCTCAGGAGCCAATTGTTCAAAAGTAGGCTCATTCTCTATTTTTTCATTAGTGATACCGTGTACTGCTGTAGTTTGTGCAGGAATAGGCATTTCAGGATTTACTAACCAAGTCTTACTTTCCTTGTTTCCATTAGGAAATACTTTTAATATTGATATTTCTACAATCCTATCTTTAGAAATATTAATTCCTGTAGTTTCTAAATCGAAAAAACAGATTGGTCGTGTTAATTTTAATTCCATAAATATTTTTGATGAGAGTAAATTTAGTGTTTTTATCTCTTCTTTAAATATATCTAAGATTGGAATAATTTTAGATATATTATTTTTGAACTCCTAATTAAATTAAGATGAAGTTACAATTTTACGTTTCAATTATTTACTTAATTACCACTACTGTATTAGCACAACAAAACGGCGTAAAAATTATTGAAGAAAAAAAAGCTAAACGGCATTTAATTTATGCTGAAAATACTACTTCGGAAATACGAAATGTTTTTTTGAAAGTAAACCCCAAAGGATATCGACGAACGGCCAACCGCCCTTTAATCAAAAACATACCCCCAAAATCTAAAGTTTTATTAATTACTTTAATTCCTTTGAAAGATATTGAAAATAGCTATACTTATATTTTTACATCTAATAAAGAACAAAATGATTTGGACTTAAATCGAAAAAAAAATGACAAACCATTGAGTCTTCCTGAAATTATGGATAGTGAGGTTGTTATTTTTACTACTGATGAATGTAATAAATGTATTTCCCTTATTGAAGCTTTAAAAACCAAACGTATAAAACATAGAGAAGTAAATATTGATAAGCAAGATCGGTTTTATTTATATACTTGGCAATTACTAAAAGAAAAAGGCTACGAAACCAACAGTATCCTTTTACCTATAGCCTCTGTAAAAGGAGAATTAATTACTCCTATTGGTCGAGTTGATGATTTTGTTGGTGAACTTTCTGATTAACTCAATCCTGAAACTCTCTCACTCAATTCTTCATTGACGCTATCCTAAAAAGTGTGTAAGTTTAAAATTAGGAGGGTTTGACTTTTTTAAAGTTGCACTTTTTTTTCAAAAAAAGGCAAAAATTGATTTAGAATATTCCCTAATTTCTAATAGGCATAGTTACAGTTCTGAGTTCTTCAACAACACATTTAAAACCTACCTCAAATCTAAAAGTCTTACGTCTTAAGTCCTTTTTCTCTTCTCCTTTTTCATTCAAATTCCAAAACCAAATCTACATCTTAACCCACTTTTGCCCTGCTTTTGAAGATTCAATTACTTTATTTACAAAAAGCATTCCTCTGATTCCATCTTCTACTGATGGGTAATCTTTATCGGCTTTCGTAACTTCTTTTTCTTGTTTTAGTAACTGAAGTACATTCGCAAAATTCTTATAAATAGTAGCAAAAGCTTCTAAATATCCTTCTGGGTGCCCCGCAGGAATACGTGTTACAGAAGATGAATAATCTGTAACCCCCGAGCCACCTGTCCTGTAGGTTTCAAAAGGCTTATCCAAATACTTTACTTGTAATGTATTTGGCTCTTGTTGATGCCATTCTAAACTTGCCTTTTCGCCATACACCCGGATATTTAGGTTGTTTTCCTCTCCAACACATATTTGACTTGTATGTAAAATACCTTTAGCTCCATTATCAAAATGAAGTAAAATATTGGCATCATCATCCAACAAACGTCCTTCTACAAAAGTGGTTAAATCGGCACATAATTCCGAAATCTTTAAGCCTGTAATATATTCCATTAAATTTTCTGCATGGGTTCCTATATCGCTTATCGCTCCACCTGCTCCACTTTTTGATGGGTCTACTCTCCAAGAGGCTTGCTTTTGACCAGAATCTTCTACCTTGGTCGCTAACCAACCTTGAGAATACTCTACAATTACTTTTCTTATTTTACCAAACGTTCCTTTATCCACCAAGCCTTTAGCTTGTTTTACCATTGGGTAAGCGGTATAATTATGTGTTAAAGCAAACTGAAGCCCTGTTACTTTGACAATTTCTTTTATTTTCAAAGCCTCTTTCAAATTAAATGCTATTGGCTTATCACATACGACATGAAAACCATTTTCCAGCGCCATTTTCACAGGAGTAAAATGCATATGATTAGGGGTTACTACAGCTACAAAGTCCATTCGAACAGCTTCGGGAAGTTGTTTTTCTGATTCAATCATTTCCTGAAAAGAATCATATACTCTATCCGCATCAAGCATCAATGCCTTTCCTGATTCTTTTGATTTTTCAGGATTACTACTAAATGCACCACAAACTAACTCTATTTGTCCATCAATAGCAGAAACCATTCGATGTACTCCTCCTATAAAGGATCCAGTTCCACCACCAATCATTCCCATTTTTACTTTTTTCATATTTAATTCAGCTTTTATTAAGGTTATTATTGTTTAATAATCAAAACCATACGCTTTTAGTAAACTTAAAAAAATCATTAGTCAATCCACAACAAAATAGTTTTGTTTATACAACAAATCGTGCATTAATGTAACAATCGTGCTTTTAATACCACTTCTGATATAAAATGACTTATCAACTCACCTTACGCAATAACAATTGGAATTTAAGGTATTTATAGATTATATTGTTGATAACTCTGAGACTAAAAAAGATGGATAATTTTGTTGATTTATATACGGATTACTTGATAAGTTCAAGTTCTTACACTACAGCAACAGGAATGGCGTCCTTACTTT
>Ga0209595_100036_pt1 | contig 56169 bp, 39 predicted proteins | sample Porto_4metaG_FD_187427 | JGI IMG/M metagenome (GOLD analysis project Ga0209595, IMG submission 187427) | Marine algal microbial communities from Porto, Portugal - Porto_4 metaG (SPAdes) (version 2) | ecosystem: Host-associated > Algae > Red algae > Unclassified | place: Portugal: Porto... | reverse complement strand
TCACAAAAAGTCGGCAGGCATTGGTCGCTGACCTTTCAGGATTGACTCGTGACCGTCAGTACGGTGATGCAACTTATGAAGACAAATCCTTTATCGTTGTAGATACGGGTGGTATCGGTGAAGCTGATGACGGTAGCGGTAATATCGATGACTATATGTCTGAGCAGTCGCATACAGCAATCCATGAAGCAGATATCATCGTATTCGTCGTTGACGCTCGTGCTGGTATGATTGGCGCTGATGCTGAAATTGGTAAGTTTTTGCATACGTTAGGCAAGCCTGTCTATGTTGTTGCCAATAAAGTCGATGGCGTACATGATGCAGCACCTGCCGAGTTTTATGCACTAGGCTTGGGTGAGCCATATCCGATGGCAGCCAGTCATGGTCGCGGTGTAGGCAATTTGCTTGAAGTGCTAACGGCTGATATGCCTGAGCAAGAAAACATAGTAGAGCCAAGAGGCTTAAAGCTTGCCATTATTGGTCGTCCAAACGTGGGTAAATCGACGCTCGTAAACCGCTTGCTTGGCGAAGACCGAGTAGTGGTATTTGATATGCCAGGCACAACGCGTGATAGTATTTATATTCCTTATCAGCGTGAAGGTCGCGACTATGTTTTGATCGACACTGCTGGTGTACGTCGCCGTGGTAAAATCGATGAAAAAGTAGAAAAATTCTCTGTCATCAAGACCTTGCAAGCGATTGAAGATTCCAACGTAACCGTGATTGTCATCGATGCTCACGAAGGTATCGTGGATCAAGATTTGCATATGATTGGTTATGCGCTTGACGCTGGACGAGCGTTAGTCGTTGCGATCAATAAATGGGATGGTCTAACACAAGATCAAAGAGACTATATCAAGCTTGAAATGGATCGCCGTTTTAGCTTTATTCCTTATGTAAAAATACATTTGATTTCAGCACTACATGGTACAGGCGTTGGTAATTTATATCCGTCTATCTTGCGCGCGTATAAATCTTCGATGTTCGAAGTATCGACCAACCGTTTGACGCAGATTTTGCAAGATGCGGTAACGGCCAATCCGCCACCGACCGTTGCTGGTCGTCGTATCAAATTGCGTTATGCGCATATTGGTGGCCACAATCCACCCGTTATTGTTATTCATGGTAACCAAACCAGCGCGCTTCCTAAGAGCTATCAGCGTTATCTAGAGAATCAATTCCGTCAGGTGTTTAAGTTAGAAGGCACACCGCTTAACGTTATCTTGAAGCAAAACGACAATCCATATGCGAATAAAAGCGACACACCGACTAAGGCAAAAGCTCAGCAATTGCGTCAGCGTGAGCGTAATAGATCACAGAAATTTACTACCAAAGATAAAAAGCCTCGTTAATCCTCGTATTTTAGGCTTTATATCTTTAGCTTTATGATTAATGTCATCGCGTTCGATAGCGCGATGACATTTTTCTATTAATACGCTATAGTTTAAGCTCATCAATAGCTATCTCAATGCGTCAAAAAATACTCAAATGTTTTACTTATCACATCTTTAAAATACCTGTACTATAAATGAAAGCTGCACGCGACTCAGTAGAGTGATATGAACAACCGTTCGTCTCAAACCATTCCCGTACTTATCTGGCGTTCTGTCATACAAGCTGTCGTATTGGCAGTGCTGGCAGGTTTTTTATTGCCTTTTATTTATGGTTTGGTGCATCACTATCAAGAAAAAGAACAGCATATTCAACAATTAGCATCGCTATTAACGACTAGCGCATCGACTGCAGATGGCGCAGATATCGTGGCTGAGCAAGTTAATATCTTGTTAGAAAACGAGCCGACGATTCAGAGTATTGTTTTCTATTCCACCTCTGAGCCAATTAAAGATATAGATCAGTCGCTTGCTGACTGGAAAAATGCTTTATTTGCGCATACGGTCAGTTTCAACTATCCAGTGATTAGTAAAGACCTTGATGCCAATAGTGCCGCGTCCAATAAGTCCGATTCCAATCAACAGTTAGCACTGTCTTTATCAAATATTATGAGCGAATCGTCAGCGCCAGATGAGACGACTGATATAGCTACCGAAAATAGCACATTAATTGGTTATATTAATATTACGATGGACGTAGAGTTGCTACGTTTACATTGGTTCCAAAATATCCTGTGGTTATGGCTAACAACAGTGGTACTAATTGTGATGTTTGCCTTATATATTTTTAGAAAGCTTAATTGGCCAGTCAGAGATATCGAAGCATTGACCGATGTTTGTGCCATTGTCATGACCAATGCAAATCTAGAGCAACTGCCAGTCATTCCGCAACAATTTAACTTCCAAGAACTGACCCAAATCAAAAAAGCATTAATTGTGTTATTCAACCGTTTACAAGAAGCAAGGCAAGGTTACGAAACCCTTGCGGCCTTCGAACAACAATTGCACAACAAAGATGTGTCACTTGATGTGCAGTTGCATAATTTTCAAAGCATGATTTCTCATGAGTTAAAAACATCGTTGAATGCAATTGTAGGTGGTTTACAACTATTGGATCATGAGACGCTCAACAGAGAGCAAAAAGACGCGGTAGAGATTATCAGTAGTGGTAGTGATAAATTGGTATTGTCGTTAGATCATATTATACAGTTGAACCAAATCCAAAAGGGCCAGATAAGAATTCATAAAAATGAGTTTAACCCATTACAGCTAATCGCTGATCTGTTAGCCAAGTTTGAAAATACGGCTACGCAAAAAGGGTTAGAGCTGATTAGTAATATTCATCATATAGACTATAGCCTATACGGTGATTCAGAAAAAATACATCAGATACTATCGATACTGCTTAATAATGCGATTAAGTTTACACCTGTCGGAAAAGTTACGATTACGTCGCAACTGACACATTTTAATAAAAGTAATCGTTGGCAAATTAGCGTAAAAGATACGGGTATTGGTATTGATAAGGAACACCTAGACGATATATTTAATCCGTTCTTTCAGGTAGATTCGTCGCAAACTCGCCATTATGAAGGCTCAGGCGTTGGCTTGCCAATCGTTAGACAAATGGCTCAGCTTATGGGTGCTACTATAGATGTTGATAGTGTGCTTGGCGTAGGTACGCAGTTTACGCTGACCATAGCGATGCCCAATCAACAGCAATCAAAACAGCAGCGCTTATTGTCTGGCCTAACGATTATTTATTATTACTATCATGAGACAGGCTCCTTGTTAGAGGAACTGGAATACCTAGGTGCTACGATTATTTGTCGCCAAGGTAACCAACTCGTCATAGAGGAGATGCGTAAGCAGAAAGTTGATATGGTAATGTTTGCTGAAGATGTTTTCCCAGAAAAAGCTGAGATACTAGCCAAACGCATTCGTCAGTATGAAAGCGATGAGGGCAGTAAGAGCGAACATCGTGCGTTATTGGTATATTGGTATCCGCAGCATCGGGCGCGCTATGTAGACAGTTTTGAGTATGGTTTAAAAGCAGCTGGCATTGACTATTGTCATATTGCTACTTATAAAGATAAAGCGTTAAGCGACCTATTAAAAAAATGGTTGGTTTAGACGTAGTACGGTTCTATTAAATCCGTGTTCCTAGTTAGGTTTATTTTATTAGGTAGCATTTTTCGACTTTTCAGTATCAAAGCATTTTTAAATTACAGTAGGTATAAAAAAAAGACGCCCATTTTAAGGCGTCTTTTTTTTAAACAGTTTTTAGCTGGAATTGCTTTTTAAAGATTTCTCTTAGAGAAGATTCTTTACCCAGCGTACGATATGTTCCCACGTACGGCTCATAAAGCCTGACTGTTCGATATCATTGGTTGCGATGATAGGAACTGAGGCTACCGCTTTACCATCGATTACAGCCATCATTTTACCAACTTCCTGACCTTTTTTGATCGGTGCTTCTAGGCTCTCAGGAATATCTACCACTGTGGTGATTTTATTTTTCTGTGTTTTGCTGGTTAGAATTTGCAAGTTGTCGCCAGTTGCAAGCTCTACCTCGTCAGCTTCTCCAAACCATACTGGAAGCTTACTAACGAACTGTCCAGCAGGCGCCTTAGTAACCGTTGTAAAGTGCCCGAAACCCCAGTTAAGTAGTTCGCGTGACTGATCGGCGCGAGCCTGTTGGCTCTTGGTACCCATAATGACAGAGATTAGACGCATGCCTTCACGGTTGCTTGATGCAACTAAGCAGTAGCCTGCTGCATCAGTGTGGCCCGTTTTTAGGCCATCAACGGTTGGGTCGGTAATCAGCAGAGCATTACGGTTACCTTGGGTAATACCGTTGTAAGTAAACTCTTTTTCTGCGTAGATACTATAGTAGTCGCCGCTGTTTTTGATAATAGCGCGCGCAAGTTTAGACAAATCCAAAGCAGATGCTAAATGACCTTCATCAGGCATACCCGTAGCATTGACAAAGTTAGAGTTCTCCATGCCAATCTTTTGTGCCTGTTCGTTCATCAATATTGCAAACGAGGCTTCGCTACCAGCAATATGTTCAGCCATGGCTTTTGATGCATCATTACCTGATTGAATGATAATACCGCGTAGCATATCGATGACGCTGGCGGTTTTGTTCACAGGCACATACATACAAGATTGGCTGCTGCTACCACGGCACCATGCATTTGGACTCATCAATACCTGTTCATCTTCTTTCAGGTCGCCTGATGCTAAGCGTTGCTCAATGATATAACTGGTCATCATCTTAGTCAGAGATGCTGGCGGCAGCGCCTCATTGGCGTTCTTCTGAGCCAAAATTTCGCCAGTGTTATAGTCCATCAACACATAGGCAGTATTGTCCATTTCAGGTGGTTGAATGGCTGCGTTTGCCACTACTGCACTCATCGAGATACTTACACCAACTACCAGCTGTACCAGCTGATTTTTTACACGCTTTACTGTCATATATCATTACACCGCATCATGGAACCAAATGTATCTATCGCTTATGTTTTGTACCTATTTCCATACATTATTTTAAGCAGCATGTCTTAGATGCAGTGTTTAAAATAATGTATCGACGAAAATAGTAACGCCTACACAATAGACATAAAATTAACGCCTTATCTTAGCAAAATGACTACCGATGGGGAATCGATAAATGCAAAAATAAGGCAAGTTTGAAAAGAAAAATGAAGACCTATCATATATTTATTCTGACTATCATCTGACCAGTCTCTGCAATAGAGAATTCAACGCTCACAAAAAAGCCTGCTGCACTGCTTGTGAATAACAAGTAAAGTGACAGCAAGCTTTGATGCTACAGACGTCTAAACAACCAGTTGATAATATTTGCTTAACCAATGTTATAAAGAGTACATAGCTTTTATTTTATTATCATTGATACCAATATTATTAATAAGCTAAGCAGAGGACGCTAGTCATTGAATCAAACTAGCTAGTTGTCTAATAATCCGCGTTTGCCAAATCTTCACATAGTGCTTTGTTTTCTTGCTTTGAGAATCCCATCGTCCAACTACGAATACCTTGTAGTATCTGGCGATAATCTTGCTGTGTAGATAGGTATTGAATAGCCGCTTTTGGATCTTCTAGAGAAGGCATTAGCTCATGTAGCTGTACGGTATACGACTTATAGAATCGCTGTTTTTGCTTACCATTTAGCATTGGTGGGCATATCTCTGATAGTACTTGCATCACCGCAATTTCGTGCTTAGTAATATTGATGCCAGACATGTCTAGCGGAATGGTAGTGCCAGAGTTATTCGCAGCATTAGAAGCTTGAGACAGCATAGCAACAGACGTTATCAGTCCTGCAATCCCAACTTTTGAGGCAGTATTTGCTATCACAGAAGCTATAGATAATATCGATTGTTTATTCATTCAGTATTACACTCGCTCGTCTTTATTTAATGGTCATATGTTAATCGGTAAAAAAACAAAAGTCACATAAAATATTGATTTATGTGTAGATATCTTGTGAGCCAAAACCATTTTTTAGCAACATATCAGTAGCATACCCTAATGACGTTACTTCAGTATCAGTACATCGGTTTGTATTGTTGTGGGGTGTTGCGTATTGTAACGCGATGCTTAATCTACTGGTTGTCATCCGTTCTATACAAATATTTGTCACGCTACTTTTCTCATATAATCATTAGTATGAGATGAGAGTGATACTTTGCTAAACACAGGGTTCGTGTCTTTATATTATTCAGTTATAATCGCCCATGCTAACAAAATGATTCTTTTTCTCTAGACTGAGGCGTCATGCCGTTGGAGAATTAGAGTATCATGTTTTCATTTTAAATATGAGCATCGTATTTTTATGGCTATCTTGAACAGACGTGGCACGATAGTAGAATTATCAAGTAGAGATGTAGAAAAATCGGCAATAAAATATTAACCATATACTGAGCAGAAATGAGATTTTTAATTAGTAACGATGACGGTGTGTATGCGCCAGGATTATTGGCACTATCTCAGGCATTATCGACTATTGGTGAAGTGGTGGTCGTCGCCCCGAACGATGAACAAAGCGGCTATGCGAGTGCGCTGAGTGTCTCAAGACCACTGCATACGCATCAGCTGCCTTCTGGATTTGTAGCGGTAAATGGTTCACCAGCTGATTGTGTTTATCTAGCAATCCATGAGTTGTATCGTGATACTGACTTTGACTGCGTGATTACAGGTATCAACTCAGGGGCTAACTTGGGACAGGATGTGATGTTCTCTGGTACGTTCGGTGCTGCATTGACTGCGCAACTATCTGGTATTCCTGCTATAGCAACGTCTTTGGTAGGCGGGGGTGTCAAAAACGGCGGGCAAGAATCAGCTAGTGATTATCAAGTGGCCGCACATGAAATCGTCAAACTGCTTACTGAGACTTCGATTTTAGAGATACTCAAAAGTTTGCCCTATCATGTATTAAACGTTAATATTCCTGATGTGCAGCATGCCGATGATATCAAGGGTCGAAAAATAACCTCGCTAGGCCATAAGCAGGCTGCTCAGCCAGTACGCCATATGATAGACCCACGCGGCCGAGATGCATATTGGTTGTCTCTACGAAAAGGTAAAAATGAGCAGCCATCAGAGACGTCAATCGATGCGATACAAGCGAATCAGGATATGATGACAGATTATCAAGCCGTAGCAGCAGGGTATGTCAGTTTATCACCAGTACGCCTACACCATACGCCAACGGCAGCGCTGGATAGATTATCAACACTCGCGCTATAAATTCTATAAGATATAATCCATACCGGCTTATTAAACACTGACGTGTTATGAGAATATCAGAAGACTCTTGTATGATATCAAGCGCTTTTGAATGATTAAACAATGAATGAGCAACACAAAGAATAGGAACCTTGTATGAAAAAAATCATAGCTGGATCGCACCTTGTTAAAGCCGCGTTGATTGGTACTATGGCAGTCGCTACTCTATCTGTCGTTGGCTGTGCAACGAAGCCTACCTATCAATCAGCAAACCAAGCAGGTCCTAAGATTATTACTAACGCGCAAGGCGTCCCTAACTATCACCGTGTACAACGCGGCGATACGGTCAGCCAGATTGCAGCGCGCTATCGTCTGAACTACCGCCAAATCGGAGCGATGAACAATCTAGATAGTAAATACACCATCTATAGTGGCCAATGGCTCAAACTATGGCAAGGCAATGCGGCCACCACTGCAAGTAACAATAGCTACAGTGCTCCAGTTCAATCACAGCCAACTTATACGCCACCTGTGACCCAATCTCAAACACCAGCTTATGAAGCCACTGCCAACTCGACCTCTGGTTATGATTATCCTACGCGTAATCCAGTAACTCGTAACATTGACCCTGCTGCGGGTAATATGGGAATGTGGTTTGCGGGCAAGGTTGGTGATCCGGTACTTGCCAGCCAATCAGGAACTGTGCTTTACTCAGGCAACGGTCTGCCAGAGTATGGCAATCTAATTATGATTCGTCATAGTGATAACTACATTACAGCCTACGCGCACAATAGCCAGTTATTGGTGCAAGAGGGCGATACAGTACAGCGTGGTCAACGTATTGCCAGTATGGGCAGCAGTGGTCAGACCAATGAGGTAGGCTTAGAGTTTCAGGTTCGCTTAAATGGTAATCCTATTGACCCACGTAGCGTACTTGGGCGTTAGACTTAAATAATAGCTACGGATAGCTTGGCCACTGTGAGCCATTTTATTTATTCATGTTTGAGATTTTTTATGAGATTAAAAAAGCAATACCTCACCTTTGTGCCAGCATTAGTGATGGTCGGGTGTACAAGCCAGCAGGCAATGCAAAGTAAGCCTGTTCGTCAAGGCGGCGTTGAGATTACTCAAACCCAAACCGTTCAGGTCAAACCAACACCTGCGCCAGTCGTAAAGCCGCAGCCTGCGCCCAAGCCTAGCTATAGTAGTTTTTCTGATTGGAAGTCAGACTTTTCTATGCGTGCTATCTCGTCAGGCTATGATGCCCAAGTTATTGGTCGATTGCTCGATTCTGCTTATCTAAATCAGCAAGTCATCTCATTAGATTCAGGTCAGCCCGAGTTTTCTAAGATGCCTTGGGAATACGTAGATTCTGCGGTATCAAGTGGACGTGTCAGTGTAGGGAAGCGCAAATTTGCTGAGCAGCGTGCTTATTTGTCTCAGCTAGAGTCTCAGTATGGGGTTAATGCAGAGATTATCGCTGCGATATGGGGCATGGAGTCATCGTATGGCGCTGTGACCGGTAATAGTGATTTGCCAAGTTCGCTTGCCAGTCTTGCCTATGATGGTCGTCGTCAAGAGTTCGCCGAAACGCAGTTGCTATCGTTAGCGACCTTGTTACAACGCGGTGATGTATCATGGTCACAGCTGGATGGTTCTTGGGCAGGTGGTATGGGACAAACCCAGTTTATCCCTGAGACTTGGCTCAAACAAGGGGTTGATGGTGATGGCAATGGACATCGCAATCCTTGGGCCACTGGTGATGCATTAGCCTCGACTGCTAACTATCTGAGTAACTCAGGTTGGGTTCGTGGCTTAGCACCGTTTTATGAGGCAACGGTGCCAGCATCGTTTGATTACTCAGTGGTTGGTAGTAAACAGCCTGCTGCTAGATGGGCTGCGATGGGTGTCGATACGATAGCGGACGTTTACCTAGATGCCAATACTCAGATGGAGCTATGGTTACCTGCTGGTAAGGATGGTCCAGTATTATTGCTAAGCCCAAACTTTGATGTGATTAAAGTCTATAACAACTCATCAAGCTATGCGTTGGGCGTCAGTCTACTAGGCAAAACGATTAATGGACAAAGCGGTTTGCAAAAATCTTGGCCTCGTTACGAGCGTCCATTATCGACCACGCAAGTGACTAACCTACAACGTCGGTTGACTAGTATGGGTTACGATACCAAAGGTGCTGATGGTATCGTGGGTACCAATACTCGTATGGCATTCCAGCGCTGGCAAGCAGATAATGGTCAAACGCCAGATGGATTTATCACTCAAAACAGTGCGTCTTCATTGGCTGGATGGTGAGGTAGGCTGACGGTATTTATACATTGTATAAAAGTGGCTCTTTTTAATCGTGCTTAGCCATTATTAATTAGCCATTAGCCAACAAACGATAATTTACTTTGTTCTACAAAAAGCACCTTGCCAAGGTGCTTTTTTTGTCTCAATCTATGTCTGATTTTGCTGACATCTTTAACACCATGGACAATGCAACAAATATCAAATATTAAGACCAGTTCAATCTGGCTTTATTCAAAACTTATCAGGACAAGGTTAATACAAGAAAGTTGATACTTTGAATGATAGACTCTAGATAATGTGTTTTTTAACGACGACTTTGACGCATAGTGTTTAGTGACCGTTTTCAATGACCATTTTAAATAACAGTTTCGATTATAAATAATTAGAACGACAGAAAGAGCGTGACCTTATGATTACCATGGAAGAATTACAAGCTGCGATACAGCAACGAATAGATAATTATCATATTACTGACTTTCCGCTACAAAAAAGAACCGTTAACACTTTAGAGTTGCTGGATAGCCTAAACCATATACTGGCTCAAGATATTGCTTCACCCTTTGATGTGCCGCGACAAAACCTATCTGCAATGGATGGTTATGCGATTGCCAAAGGTAGTGAGTTATCAGAAAACAGTACTATCGAAATCATTGGCGAGTCTCAAGCTGGCAATGCTTATACGGGTGAGACAGCGTCAGGGCAAGGGGTACGTATTTTTACGGGTGCAGTCGTGCCAGATTGCTGTGATACGGTCATTATGCAAGAGAATACAAATTTTGCAGATATCAAAGCGACCGTTGATAAATCTCGACCTTATAACATTACGCTCACGCAAACGGCCAAAGTTGATGATAATATCCGCTCACAAGGCGAAGAGATTGAGTCTGGTGAAGCCGTTTTAAAAATCGGTAAACGAATTAATCCTGCAGATATTAGCTTGCTTGCCAACCTTGGTATTAGCCAAGTGAACGTGTTCCAGCCGCTCGTTGTAGGCGTGTTGGCAACAGGTGATGAACTCGTAGCTATTGGTAATGAGCTACAAAGCTTAGCCCAAATATATAACTCTAATACTCCAACGCTCAAAAGCCTGCTATCAGATCTGCCTATCACTATTCGTGATTATGGCATTATTCCTGACAACCTAGAGCAGACAACTATCGCAGTCAATGAGGCCATGCAGGACTGTGATGTACTGATATCGACAGCAGGTGTCTCAGTTGGTGACTATGATTTTTTGACCACTGTAATCGAAACATTAGGTCAGATTAACCATTATAAAGTAGCGATGAAGCCTGGTAAGCCTTTTGTATTTGGTGAATTGAATGAAAATCTTGATAAGCCGGTATTGTATTTTGGCCTACCGGGCAATCCGCTCTCTACGGTTGTGGGTACGCTACAGTTTGTGATTCCTGCATTGTGGCAAATGTCAGGTGCTGGCGTATCAGAGCAGCCAATGCCGCTAACTATTAAAGCCAAACTCATCAGTGATATCAGAAAATCCCCCGGCCGTAAAGACTTCCAGCGTGGTGTATTGTCACGAGATAAGACAGGTAATTACCAAGTTGAATGCTTTACAAGACAGCAGTCACATAGAATCAAACAGCTGAGCCGCGCTAATTGCTTTATTGTATTGGACAAAGACAGTGGGAATGTAGCAGCTGCTAGTGACGTCGTTGTACAACCGTTTCCTTGGCTACATCGCTAATTCATCGTTTGCCAATTTATTGTAAGGTGGTCGCACAAAGCTAAAGAGTAACCTTACACTGGTATGCTAAACACGAATAACAAAGTAGTGCTTATAGTAAGCAGTACTGATGGCAGTAACATATGATTGATGACAACATAGATGACAAACACAAAATAGACAGCCCGCAACTCTACTCACCGAGCTTGGCACCGGCATTATCTGATGGCTGCATAGAGCCTTCCTTGGTCGTGCCCACTGAGCAGATGAGTGACTATCACCAGCCGCTAACTGATGGGTTTGCACGGCGTCTGACTTACTTGCGTCTATCTATTACTGACTTCTGTAATTTTCGCTGTGAGTATTGCCTGCCAAATGGCTATCAAGGTAAGCGCCCTGATGATGAGCTGAGTATCTCTGAAATTGCAACCTTGGTGCGCGGCTTTGCTCAAGTAGGTACTAAAAAAGTTAGAATTACAGGTGGTGAGCCTTCTATTCGTCGTGATGTTGTCGAAATTATCGAAACGATTAAGCAGACTGACGGTATTGAGACAGTTGCGATGACCAGTAACGGTTATAAATTGGGTAAACATATAGCCAACTGGCAAGCTGCTGGACTTGATCAGCTCAATATCAGTATGGACAGTTTTGATGCTGCTACTTTTCATAAAATGACAGGCTTTGATACCTTGCCGCAGATATTGGCTGACATGGATATATTGTTAGAAACGACTGACATCAAACTGAAAATAAATAGTGTCTTGATGGCGGAGACTGCTTTTGAGAACTTAGTCACGGCGATCGACTATGTCAAAGACAGACAAGTAACCTATCGCTTTATTGAATTTATGCAGACCAGTGATAATAGCGATTTGTTTTTTGCTCAGCATGCTCAGTCTGATATTATCACCGATTACTTGTTAGAAAATGGTTGGCAGCCGCACGAGCGCGGTAGTGCCGATGGCCCAGCAGTAGAGTACAGCCACCCTGAGTATGTCGGTCGTATCGGTATGATTGCCCCATATGCGGCGCACTTCTGTGATACCTGTAACCGCTTGCGTGTAAGCAGCCAAGGTAAGGTGCATTTGTGTCTGTTTGATCAAGGCAATTACGATATCCGTCCATACTTACAGCAAGACGATATCCAAGGACTGGTAAACACTTTACATAGCTTTATGCCGATCAAACCTGAGCATCATCATTTGCATGACTCTAACAGTGGCATTATGCACAATCTATCGATAATCGGCGGATAAAACATTTTGAGTCTGCAATCACGACGCTGATAGAGACTGTTTTCCAACGCAATCGTTTTTCAACATCGCTTTTTTTGATACAACGGATTTTTAATACAATTATAAAATGACATCTATAAAGGATTATTTATGAGTAAGCCTGCTGCACAATTTACACCACTTAATATTGCTGTATTGACCGTTTCTGATAGCCGTACGCTGGCAGAAGATACTTCAGGGCAGTACTTAGTAGACAGCTTGACCGAAGCAGGTCATCATTTAGCAGATCGTCAATTAATCACCGACGATATTTACCAGATTCGCGCAGTCATTAGTGGTTGGATTGCTAGTCCAGACGTTCATGCGGTTATTACAACTGGCGGCACAGGGTTCTTCATCAGAGATAGCATGCCAGAAGCGGTGAGTGTGCTGTTTGATAAATCAATCGATGGTTTTGGTGAAATGTTCCGTTTAATCTCAAAAGATGAAATCGGTATGTCTACCGTACAATCGCGAGCAGTTGCTGGTATGGCCAATGGTACGGGTATATTCTGTCTACCAGGTTCTTCTGGTGCTTGCCGTACGGGTTGGGAAAATATTTTAAAGGATCAGTTTGATAGCCGTACTCGTCCGTGCAATTTCGTGCCGCATTTTTTGGCACAAAACCCTAGCCATGATTGAGTTATAAATAATTGAGCTATGAGTGATATACAATCAAATCTGAAAGGTAATAGCGTAGTAACAGATTGCTCAAATAATCTGGATGGTTTGGCAGGTGTGGTTATCTTGGCAGGCGGGGCATCCAAGCGCATGGGAACGGCTAAAGCGATGCTGACGCTACCGTCAGGTGAGCAGCTGCTAGACTATCATGTTCGTCATGCGAGCAAGTTACAGGTTCCTATATTGATTGCAGATAATGGTCGCGGCTTTCAAGCTGGTTTAGATGTCCATTCAGAAAAACCTAATGCGCCTGTTATTCACATTGCTGATTATGGTACTGATGTTGACTCTAATAAACATGATGAGCAGATCAAGACTGGCGGCGCTTTGGTCGCTATCGAATCAGCCTTACAAACATTGAACGATTTGAATGATTCAGGCGTATCAAAAAACGTACAAGCATCGTGGTTACTGGTTATTAGCTGTGATAGCTTAATACCAGCAACTGACTTGTGGCAGAAATTACAATGTGAAATAAGCCTTGCTACCGATAAAAAAGTAATTTGCTTGAAAGATGATAGTCACCTATATCCACTACTAGGACTGTATCAGCTAAGCATCGAGCCTGATTTGAAGGCCTATATAGATAGCGGACAGCGTAGAGTAATGCGGTTTATTCAGCCATTGGTGCAAGCTGTACCATTTAGCAAAGAGTGGCAAAACCTAACCAACTTCAATACGCCTGAAGATTTTAAGCAGGCATGTGCTGCTCTACCAAAATAATAAAAATATCATATAAGAAAGGTTATATAAATGAGTGACAGCGTTCAGATAAATCAGCAATTTACTTTATCTCACTTGGATAGTGAGGGTGATATTACCATGGTCGATGTTAGTGGTAAGACAGCAACGACGCGAGAAGCCAATGCCACTGGACAAGTACGCTTTCCCAGTGAAATTTATGCGCAGATTAAAGCGACTGATGGGATGACCAAAAAAGGCAGCATCACGCAAACAGCTCACATCGCTGGTATCATGGCGGCCAAACGCACTCATGATCTGATACCGCTTTGTCATCCACTACCGCTAGACAAGATAGGCTTAAGCTTTGAGTATAACGACGCGCTCAGCAGCATCACGGTCAGTGCGGTGGTCAAGGTCACGCATAAGACAGGGGTTGAGATGGAAGCGCTAACAGCAGTCAGTGTAGCCTGCTTAACTATCTATGATATGACCAAAGCGCTATCACATGACATCGTTATAGATAATATTCATTTGGTTAAGAAGACAGGTGGTAAGTCAGATTACAGTCATGCTTAAAGTGACAACATTGCAGAGTGCGTCGTCAATCAATTAATCAATTATTAAAAATATGCTAAGTACCAAGCAAGGAAGCTTGTATAAGATGGAGAGGTTTATGAGTGCTATCGATATGACAACTAATATCGAATCAACGATGAATATCAATGTCATGTATTTTGCCAGTTTGGCTGATGAGGCCAATTGTCAGCAAGAGACAGTAAGCGTACAGCAAGATACGTCATTGACTGAACTATACGAACAGCTTAGTCAAAAGCATCGCTTTAGCCGTCCGCAGTCGGAGCTACGTGTTGCAGTAAATGACTACTTTGCTAAATGGACTGACCAGATAAATGATGGTGATAGCGTGGTTTTCATCACGCCAGTCGCTGGTGGTTAGATAAGCGTTTACTAGTGTCCATTTTGTCAGTGGCTATCCAGTGTCAGTAGCTATTCAGTGGTTACAAAGAAAAAATAATAAATAGAGAAGAAAAATGACCGACAATGTCCACGATCATTCAATGAGCATCAAACGTAGTGCTGACGAGGCTTACCTTATCGCTGAGCGTGATGGTTTTGCGCTACTAGATATTGCTATAGACGAAGATAGGCTAAAAAGTACGTTAGATAATGACAGCTGCGGCGCGTTTGTTTGCTTTGAAGGGCGAGTGCGCAACCATAATAATGCCGCGAGCGTTGATAGCCTTACCTATTATGGTTATGAGGATTTGGCCATCAATCAAGGTCGCGCCATTGTAGAAGAAGCCAAAAAGCGTTTTGAAATTACGCATGCTATTGCGATACATCGTATCGGTGCGTTAGAAATTGGCGATGTAGCTGTGTGGGTTGGGGTAGTGTCAGCGCATCGTTATCCAGCATTTGATGCTTGTCGCTGGATATTAGATACCATCAAAGCGGATATTCCTGTGTGGAAGCAAGAATACTACGAAGACGACTCATCTAAATGGCTCAGCAATAATGGTTAAGTCATTAGTTGCTGTCTGTGTATCTGCTTGTCTGCTATTGTCACTAAGTGCTTGTACGCAAGACAAAGACGCCAATACGACGCTTGCTGCTGATACCACTGAACCAGCCCAGACTTTGCGTATCGCTGCGGCTGCTAACTTATCTGATGTACTCCCTCATATTATTGATAGCTATCAGGCTGATAGCAGCTCATCTGTCCAAAATATTTCAGGTATCTCAGATATTGAAGTTACTTATGCCTCTTCTGGCAAGTTATACGCGCAAATCAAAGCAGGGGCACCGTATGATATATTCTTGTCTGCCAATCAAGATTTCCCTGCTAAATTGGCTGATGAGAATTCAGCTGATGTTACTAGTAAAGAGCATAAACTAACCAAGCCTTTTACGTATACCAGAGGTCAATTAGCACTCTATAGTGTCACCAAACCTTTAGACGATTTTACGCCAACATCGCTGGGTGATGTGTTTACCAGTGCTGACTTTACTCAGGACAGCAAGGTAGCTATTGCGAACCCTGACCTTGCTCCCTATGGTGCCTCTGCAAAAGCCTATCTGCAATCACAAAATATGTATGATAAGTTGAATGCTCAGAAAAGTTTGATACAGTCAGAGAATATCGGTCAGGCATTTCAATATGCGCATACGGGTAGTGTGGACTATGGCTTTGTAGCACAGTCTCAGCTTGTTGCGATTAAAGCCAAGCCTGAGCAATTTATTACCTTATTGCCAGCGTCTTATCCAGCTATCTTACAAGATGGGATAATCGTTAATAACACTGACCAAGCAGCAGACTTCACCGACTACCTGCGCTCAAAAGCAGGGCAGCAGCACTTCTTACAAGCAGGCTATCTGGCCGTCCAGTAATACGTTAGACTAACCCCTCTCATTATAGAACGAGCAGTGACATTATATGATCGACCAGTCTCTTATGTCAGATATGCTCAGTCCATTTTGGGTGAGCATCAAGCTCGCTTGCGTGACCACTTTATGTCTATTGCTATTTGCAACGCCTATCGCTTATTGGTTGGCTAAGCCGAGTCGTATAAAAGCAATTGGGCGTCTTAAGGTACTGCTCATGGGCATCATTGCGATGCCTCTGGTGCTACCACCTACCGTGATTGGTTTTTATCTACTGTTACTGCTCAGTCCTAGTGTGGGTATCGGTAAATGGTTGAGCGAACATAATATTAGCCCGCTGATTTTTACCTTTGAAGGTCTGGTCATTGGTTCTATTATTTACTCATTGCCTTTTTATATACAGCCTGTCTATGCACAGTTTTTGCGTATTCCACAAAGTGTCACAGAAGTTGCTCATCTCTTAGAACCAAGTCGTATGCGACGGTTTATGAAAGTAGCCTTACCGCATGCGCGGGTGGGTATTATTTTGGGTAGTTTGGTAAGCTTTGCTCATACCATTGGGGAGTTTGGTGTTGTACTGATGATAGGCGGCAGCATCTCAGGCGAGACTAAGGTGGTATCGATTGCGATATATGAGCAAGTAGAGGCTCTCAATTATGAGGCGGCGCATATGATGTCTGGTATTCTGATTATTATGGGTGTAGTGATGGTAGCGTTAATCGCTAGCGTAAGCCGAATCAGTCAACGTCCATAGCACTGAGATATTTGTATGCGAGTTAAGAAGTGTTAGATAGCACAGTAGCTGTATAAACAATGTCTAAGCAAAATACGCAGACACAAAAAAACCTCAAACAATCTAATGCTTGAGGCGAAACTTGCTTAAACTTAACCGTTTAAATTCGTTTTAAATATGGCGCAGCGGACGGGACTCGAACCCGCGACCCCCGGCGTGACAGGCTAGACCCACCAGATTTCGTTAAAGTATATTAGAGTATCTTAATCTACAAACCCTTATATGAAAAGGCATGCAGAGAAATAACCTTAATGACGTTTAGCATAATTTAAAGTTATTTATCAAGTCAGATACACCATTTTTGGTCACTAATAAAGCATAAAAATTATACTTTATCATGAAAATATAAGTATAAATTTTATACTTGTATTTTAGATTCGAATTACTAACAGAGCTTCAATGTACATCTTTAATCCTCCAGAATCGTATGCCACTGTTTCATTATTAGCGAATGGCTACTGATCGCTGAACTAGATATGGTTTTTACTGTTATGCGGCGTGATTAAGATCTCCCAAGTTTAGTTATACGGATTTGACGGCAGGGGTCATTATAAGAGAGGTATAACAAGTCGTTGTGCCACGTTGGGTTGTCGAGTGACAGCGTCACATTGCCTTGATAGACGCCTGTGCTGTCTTGACCTGAGTCATCTACCGTTGACACCAGCGCTTGCCCTGCTGCCATTGCACTTGAATATCGCTATAGCCTGGAGCGCTTAAACGAGTACTTGGGGCAATGGAGAAGTCGGCATCGGCAGTCGGTACGCGCTTAAAGTTCTCAAGCGCTTGCTCAATATTACGGACATTGAGCAGATCGCCAGACTGCATCGGCATGGCAGGGGCAAAGTTGGCAGGGTTACCACTATTATCGATATAGATAGGGCGAGTAGATTGAATATCGGTGGCAATGATTTGATCAATACGACCAGGAATGAGGGTTAGGAATAGGTTGCCCGATTTGAGGTTCTGGTTTTCTACCAAGACGCGGGTGGTGACATAGCCTTTTTCAATAATGCGGTTTTGGACGTTGGTGACCAGCTGATTGATATCGGTAGCTGATAAGCAGCTACCAATTAAAGCGCTGTTACCCATAACGTAAGGCGTTAAAGCAAAAGTGAACTCATTACTCATCTCTCCTGTCAAATAGATATTATTAATATCAAAATAGGTCGTTGACTCAGAATCTGAGATATTAGTGCTAGAGGGTATTACAGAATCTGATGGTGCAGGCTTAAAGGCGTTAGTGTCTATGTTGACATTAGGGTTGACGATTTGCTGCTGCTGTAATGCCTCACTTCTTTGTTCCTGATATTGCTCAGGGGTGATCGCTTGCGCACTCATAGTGATAAAGATACTAGCAAGACTTACGGTCAGGGCTTTGTGTATATAATCGGGGTTATGAGGTATCATAGAAGTTTTAAGCATACGTTCACCATATTGATAATGAATGAATTCTGCTATCGACAAGTGTTCAAAGCAAGGCTTTTTTTAATATCTATTAATGATTACTTCAATGTTATTAAAGACGTTTTTTATGCTAAGTATAGTTTTTAAAGGTTTCATTTGCATAAGTCGAAAGGCTAATTAAATATCAAAGATTATTGCAATTAAGCTGTTCAGATGTCGCTTTCTATAAACTACATCATTAATCTAATCTAGATTTGATAAGCCTCAGTAATACATAGTTTCAATCATGATCTTCACTCTTAATAGTAGAAGGTCTGCATTGCTTACTGATCGTATCACGCTCTGTATCTAACAAGTTTGCAAAATCAATCTGTCGTAAGTAGCTTTTATTGCTATCGAGCAATGCGTTCCAGATGTCACTCTTATATTCTTTGCTAAGCACCCGTAGTTGAGGCTCCATAGCCCCAGGCTTTTTTAAGGATAAAACTGAGATAGATCTAATAAAATCCATATAGATAAAATCTATAATATCTTGTTCGAACTCAGCCTTGCTACTTTTTTTATATTGACTATAACTGTGGAATAACGTGTTCTCAGTGTATATGTGATTGATATCAAATATAGGATTAAAGCAGCCTCCTATTATACGATAAGCATTTGTCGCCGATCCTTGGCTAATCATGGATATATTATTGATTGGCAGTCCTCTATTAGGTTGGGGTTTAGCATTCATATCAGCTAAAAAGTCCTGTTGGCCGCCAAAAAAATAAGCCTCATTAATAATTTTATATAGCTTTTTAGCTAAACTATGAAAGCTAAACTGTGTTTTACTGTTTGCAATTATGGTTTTAGAAGCCAAGTTCATTATGTTATTCCTAAGTCATTAAGGCTGATTATCTAATATACGATCACCAATTATAATAAATACGTAGTGACAAAATATTTGCAGCGTTCTTACAGTCCATGCGCTGATAAGTAAACCGGAATCAGACCTTTCTTCAATTCGATCATCTTCGGTTTGGCTCACCAACGAGAGCTCTACCCGAATCTTTTTCTGATATTCTGTGCCTTTAGTACTACTGCTATCTACAAAGTCTGTTTTGGAAGATGAAAATTTTTTGATTATGGAACGCCACTGTTTTAGATCACCGCTACTTGCTTGTTTATAGTTATAAATTTTTAATCGTATATCCTTTTTATAGACCAAATTTACGAGAATTTTTAGATAGCCCTTTAACATATCAGAGTCACTAAAGTTAATATGATTTTTATGATATTGAGAGTTTTTGAGCGTATACAACACAAACTGATGAATGAGATTCTTGTCACCTGTCTTATATAAGTCTCGAAATTTACTGGTCATTTTTTTCATCAAGTCTCTGTCTTCGGCAAACCTATCTAAAGTCGGCAAGAGATGATCACTATTTCCAGACGCAAACAATCTTGGTTTATTATGAATAGTCTGAAAATCAGCATGATTTCTAAGATGCCAAGCATTACTCAACCAACCATCAAAAACATGCTGCTCTATCTCAAAAATATCTATTAACTCAGTATGCGTATAGTCCCCTTTTTGCGTGTAAGCATTTAAGATTTGACGCACCTCATCAAACGCATATTTCTTACGTTTTTTATGCTTCATGCTTACCGGGTCTATAAGCTGGTTTTTGTCTTTAGGCTTCATAAGCGGCTTGAGCTTTATTTTATTAATGAAATAGTCATTTACAGCAATCGGATTGCTTTTAAGCTCGTTTTTTCTGCGTCTAGGTATACCTAGCACGTCACTGTGTTTAGGTTGTAGCAAGAAGTTTGTGTGATAAAGAAGCAATCCTAGCTCAACGTCTGTCAGATGAACATAAGACGCAAAAGTAGTACTAGGGCTTGCATGACCCGCTATGCCAGCTAGTGCATATATTTTCTTATACTGTACTGATGTTTCGATATATTTGAGTATTTCACGTGCTATATCTTCGTCATAAGGCAGTAAGTTTTTTAGCACTTGCAAACTGCCATGCCCATAATCATCAAAACGATAGCTGCTATCATATAAAAATGACATAAGCTGAAAATTGGTCAAACAGCTGTGTCTCAAATGATGAGTCGTCAAATACGCAAGACCAGTAGTGCTTTTGATCAAGTCTGTCAAAATACGTGACATATCACTTGATATGTAAGGTTTGCCAGCCTGACTGGCTATAAGAGTATCCCCTTTACTTTGTTGACGTCTTATCACAACTCTTTTAAGCAGTAACATATCTGAATCAGTTAAAAGCTGCTGTAGTAATACTCGTCGTAGCGCAGAGCTGGTTTTGTTGTTTCCATACTTATTATCACGCACTTCTAGATAAGCTGATGATTGAGCAACATCGTTTAGCCGTATCTTAACTATCTCGCTTATTCTAAGTCCGCAGCGTTGACCGAGTATTAATGCAAGCTGTACTGCCTCTGATTCATCATTAGCTATTTTAAGGTTTTGAGCATTATTCAGGACAGCTTGAAACATGGTCTCTGATAAATAGCCTGTTTTATGATGTGCTCGAGTGGTCGACGATAATGATGCAATGGGTTCAATATTAAAGTTATTCGCCATATAGCGATGAACATCGTCAATATGACCAGCTATGGTGTTCTTAGCTTTTTCAGTTTTGCCAAGTTCAATTAATTCATTATAGATGGCTTCAAAATCGTCTGCCGAGCATTCATAAAAGTCTATGTTTTCAGTGACAGCCAGCCAGCGATAAGTGATTGTATTGCTATAGGTTTGAATACTGCTAACTTCACAGCTAGGTGTTTTAGATAGAAGCCATCCCACAATAGCCAATTCATTTAAGGGAGCACTATCAGACAGCAAATCCTGATAGAGTTGCTCTAAATCAGCTATAAAAGCAGACTTTGAGAATTTGTGACCTTTTTTCTTTTTAAACAGTTTTGCAATCTTTGTCGCTGTAGAATGGTTTGCCTTTTTAGATTTCTCTGTGTGGTGACTGATCTTGTCGGGTTTTAGTGATAGCTTCTCGTCAGTATTATGACTGATATCGTAAATAATTGATTGCCAATTATCTCTTGGAAGACTGTATGTATGCTCTTCACCGGCTATCAGATACCATGTGTGCTCAGGTATATCTATACCGAGATAATCCTCTAACACATATATTGAGCCTTTTAGAAACTTGCTCAGTCCCATATCCAACTGATACTGGCTGTTTGTTCGCTGCATTCGCAGACCTGTATACAAGTCATTAATCTTAACGCTATTCTTCTTACGATCAGGTTTTGACTGCTTTTGATACAGGTCAATTAATCGCGCGGTCAATGGTGATAAAAAGGCTTGCGCTTGATGTGCCGCTTGAGAGTTGATAATAGTATTTGTATGATACGACGTATCGTCAATAATGATGCTGATTGAAGGCAGACCAAAAATAGTTTCTATATTCAATTCACCATTAATGATGCTATCTAGAATAGACTGTAACACTGGCGCTTTTAATACTGCACTATGAAAAATAAGCGACAGCATCAAATCCTCTAATACGAGCTGTTGTTTTTTATTAGTTAGATCGTCTATCCAGTTGATATAAAATCTAAGTATTTTTTGTCCATCCTTAAACCATGACTGACTGCGAAAACTCTTAGGTCGCTCGGAGACCACAATATATTTTGGAAAGCCTAAATCGATGTCATGATCTTCAATATAATCTTGGCAATAATTGATTGCTTCATTGTATCCATGGACATAATTATGATAGCTACGAAAATTTTTATGTTTTTTTAGCTCATGGTCAAACTGTTGCCACATGACATTAAAGACTTCTTGCTGATCCTCCGATTGTGCGACAATATCAAAATCAACGTACTTTTTCACCAAACGTTGTGCTCGTTTGCCGCTTTTTTCTAAATTTACATCTCTATTATTCTGTCGTCTTTCAATGCCAGATACACGTTGGGTCATTTTTTCGTCTCCAATACAATAGCTTCAAAGCCAATTTTTTTTAGCACTTCATTCAGATATATGGCAAATCGTCTCAATTCACTGCGTTTAAGACCGCTATAGCGATTATAGAAGTCAAAGCCCAGCGCGTCAGCGTGACCCATCCACGCGCCAATTAAGTCGTGACTAAACCCTTCATGCATTAAATGATCATTTATAGAGTACAGACCCTCTTCAATGGATTGAAATGATCGAACAAAATGACGATACCAATTCATAGGTAGGTTAATATGTTTAGACAGTCGTTCATAAAGGTAGTTTTTGTCGAGAGTAACCTCAGTGATGCTATTGGAGTCCTTGTCAAAATCCAGATAGACGATCAACCCGATATGACTGCTAATAATACTTTGATAGATATCGCCAAGTGGATTATCTAACCTAGATAATACGCTGGCGTTTCTTTTTAGATACTCAATATAATGTATGACTTGCTCGTTAGCTGTATTTGGCAGATAAATAAATCGTCCTTGAGTATCCTGATGATTCTCTTTATCACTAATAAAAAATTTCTTAGTCATGATATCAATATGATTAAGCCTACCAAATGGTTCTCTGACAGGACGATAACCACTGGATATTGATAACATAATATATAGATAGTCAGTAAAGGTATTATGCATATCGACCATTGATTCAAAATCATCAAGACGCCTATCATCAATTCGTGTTTGCAAACTATTACGCAATGTAGATACTATATGCTCCAAGCCCATTTCACTAACGGCTAAAGCACTGCCAGTTTGTTTATCCCAATATCCAGTTACTTCATCTTCTAGCAATGTAAAAAACTGACATGCATATTCATCATAAGAACGGTCATCATCAAGCATACTATTTAAATGATTAATAAAATCATGCTGGCAACTATATAGATCGTATTGACTGACATTGAAGTAAGGAAGCGCTGATTGGTGGTTGATAGGCTGTTCAGTTAGGACATCTATCAGAGCAGTATCACGTCCTTTTTGAATTAAAAAGTGAGAAATATAATTTTTAACCTTGTTTATCGTCAGCCTAATTTTATGCTCTTTATTGATGACTTTAAGCTGATTATTTGCTTGCTGTTTAATTTTTTCAAAAAACTTTGGGCTGATATCGCTTGCAATGCAGTAATGCAATTTGCCTATAATTTCAGGGAAATAAAGCGTAAGACTGTCTTGGTTATCAGCACACAGGTTAATATCCCAGCTGTCTTGCACAACACTTCGAGTCGGTGTGAACTCTATAGGATACTGATAAGATTGATAGCTTAATTTGAGGTTGTCAGAGGTGAACATATTAGGCAGCCCTGACAATAAAAGCATTAGCAAATAAAGGGCTGCTTGATGATTGATATCAAATTCGATGTTTATATCATCTCGATCGTATGCTTTGTTTATTTTTTTTAACTTCAATTCTAATAGCGTAGTCATTATGTTGTTAACTAATAATTTGATGTCATCCGGATGGGCATTGTTTACATCGGTCGCTTGACTCATAGTGCGCTGATGACGACTGTTAACCTGCTGTTCTGCTCGTACTTTATCCAAATAGTAATTGGTAGGCTGCGAGATGGTTACCTGTTCAAATGACTCCTCCTCATCGTCCTGACGCTCCTCTGCTTCAAAAGCGCTATTATCGTCAATAATTTCTGTGACTAAAATCAGGTCACTAGTCATATTTCCTGTAGTGTCATCTGTAGACTCTAAACCATCAACAAGCTTCTCAGCTTGTCGGACGTTACGTGTAACACCAGACTCATTTTTAAAGAAGTTTTCAATTGGTAGGATAAACTCATAGATATGGTTAGATAACCTTTCACTAACGTCATCTTTTAGTGACGATTCGCTATCATGACCTGTAGTATGTTGAATTTTTTCAACAAAACCCTTTAAAGCATTAGGATCTGCGTTTTCCCAGAAATCATAAAGGTCATTACCTTTTACTTGCTCGAGTGCTTGCCATAATTGTTGTAACCCCTTAATCTGTAGAATGTTTGGCAAAAAAGGTACTAAAAAGCTTCTAACCTTGGTTGTTAGATAACGGCATTCGTTTAAGGTTGTTCTAATACGGCTCTCATAATCTGTTAACTCAACCATTTTTAGACAAAGTAGAAAGTAAACTGAACGATATACATTAATTTTAAGACAGGAAGCACGGCTTGCTAGAAACGCAATAACGTAGCGTTCACCAACTTCTTGTAAAAACGATTTATCTTGAATTCCGTTATCGTAAATCGGATTGCTTTTAGGATCTATCAAATCTGAGTTAGAAGTTTGCTTTTCAATCCAAGAAAATAAACATTGACGCTCTTCGACAAGCTCTTTTTTGTAATGAGAAGGCATAATATTTAATAAGAAAACAAGTTCAACAAGAAGACTTTCGATTTCATGATTGTGACCTAGCTCTAAAATATGCGAATTTAACCACTTTTCAATATTATTACTTTGTTTTGAGTTGTTATCTTCATCAACCATTGTTCTGTAACCGTTACAAATCATTCTCTTAACTGTAGCTCCATTTATATAAAGCATCCAGCGATAAAACTGAAAAAAGACATCTATTCGGATGTCTTTTTGTTAAATATAGGCTGTTTGATACGTTTTATAATATTCCTCGTGCTATCAGTAGCTTATCTAAAGCACTTCCGTCTTGACGAGTTAGGTTTGGTACATAGCGAGAATACACTGTGAATAGCATTTTAGTGTTGCTATGGCCCATTTGTGCAGCAATCCACTCAGGCGACTCACCAGCAGCTAGCCATAGTGTCGCGGCCGTATGCCTCGTTTGATATGGATTACGCTTATCAAGCTCTAAATAGCGTAGTAACGGATACCAAACTCGCTTTGTCACATTACGATGATTTAAAGGAGTACCCGCTTTTGTGCAGAACACGAACTCACTTTGATGCTTAGTTAGTTTCTGCTGATTAACTAACGCATCATAAACCAGTTGGTTCATCTGAATAATACGATTTGAACCGGCAGTTTTAGTTTCGCCTATGACACCATTAACGACTGCCTGATCAACGATAATTTGTCGGCGCTCAAAATCTATATTTTTCCAAGGCAAGCCATCAATCTCACCTGTACGCATACCTGTGAAAAAGCGTACGATATAGTAAGGCTTATAATCTGCTCTTACATTATTGATAATGAGCATGACCTCTTCTAGAGTAAAAGGACTGACATTGCTTTTAGGTTCACTGAGTGGCTTTATATTCTTCCACGGGTTGTCAAAATTAAAGCGCTCTGATGCTTCGGTAAGCACCATACGTAATGGTGTCATGATATGATTAATGCGTGATGCTGATAAAAGCCGCCCATTATTTCCTTTTTTGACTAACTTGCCTCGAAAAACCATTATTTTAGCTTTGCTAATAGTATTAAGAGGTACATTGCCAAAATGAGGAATGAGGTAAATTCTAAATATATCTGCCACATTACTTATTTGAGAGTCGCGCCACTCTGGCTTTTTCTCCTCTATCCACACTTTGCTGAAGCTGTTGAAGCCTGAACTTGAATCCTTATGACTATTCGTTGATTTCATTAGCTCTAAGCTTTGAAATTTCTCAAGCTTTTTACTTTGCGGAAAGTAGTTTTCATAGCGAAAACTACCTAGTTGAATGTCAGCCTCCATTCTACTAACAAAGTTCTCAAGCCGCTTTCGATTGGGCTTAGTGTCTGCTAGCAAGGTTTGCTCTCTGCAACGTTGACCTATGTATCGAAAGTCTACATATAATTTACCATTACGGCTGTTGATACTTGCCATGATTATGCTCCCGCTGCAAATGGAATGGTATCGTCGTAACCCGCCAACATGAGTTCTTCTATTTTTTGCCAGATAAAAAGAATCTTGCGGCCACCAAAAGGCTTTATATAATGAACACCTTCAATAAACACAGCATCTTTTAGCTGGTTTCGAATGGTTCGGCTGTCATATTTAATACGTTGTGACAGCTCTTCGGTTGTTAAATAGGTATAACTCATAGTAAAATCCTTACTAAAGATTAAAGTGTAATTATTCAATAGCTTTATGACCTGCTATAGAACATAATTTACACTAAAAATAATCTTTTGCAAGATATTTTTATCTACAGTAAGTTATTTTATTATGGAGGAGGTTATGGTGAAGTGTAATTTATCGAAGATTATGGGTGAGAAAAGACTTAAAATCGCTGATGTATCTAGAGATACAGATATTAATAGAGGTACGATCACACGTATGTACAATGAAGAAGCTACTAGAGTGGATCTAGAAGTAATAGAGAAGCTGTGCTTATATTTAGATATTGAAGTGGGCGACCTTTATGAGATAGTTAAGGAAGAGTAAATATTTATTTTTCTGAACCTAAATTAATGATGTGTTTATCAATCACTATAATTAATAGTAAACAGAAGGATATAATTTATTTAAGAGGATAAAAGTTCTTTAAACGAATAAAAAGACCTATAGAAGGTTATTTTAAGTTGCAATAGCTCAAAATGTGTGTATAATTTCAACTGTAGGAGGTCATTTAGACCATTATTAATAATATAATAATCTGCAGGAGATTATACATGAAAACAGTTATCAAGTCGCCCAATGCCTCAATTTGGCTAAGCACTGAAGCAATCTCACTATCTACCAAGCTTATGGTTAATCTACAAATACAGCAGGGTTCGCAATTGGCAAAGATGTTGGGTGTCAATCCGATATTTTATAATGATGAAGCCGTTAGAATATGGGTGCAGCGTGAGCTAAATGAAGGATTAGCGCTGAATCGATATACCTTAACGAATCTTGAGACCAAATTTTTGACTATTATGAATCATTACGAGATTCCTTATTCGTTGTGATTAACGTTAATTATTTGGTTTGGAGATAACCATGAGCTTAAAACTTATTTTTAGCGCTAATGCAGATCAGTCCGATATACAACTATGTGAAGACTATTGGGCATACGACCATGATGGGCGGTATGTAGAGCATATAGAAATACTCTGCAAACAATACCATATCGATTATCATATTTTGTTTGGCGTACTAGCGGAGTGCCAGGCTTACTTAGATGATGTGCACTGTGAGTACTGTGGACGGCCGTATCAACTTGATGTGCCAGCGGATATACCTTACATCAGAAAACAATCATCTTGGTTCTGCGAATCATGTATCAGTTTTTCTGGCGGGCAGCTTACAGTTGGTAGGTTGTAATTTGAATAATGCTTAATAACCAGATCGCACATGCTATCTGGTTTTTTTGTGTCTAAAAGATATATAAAGCTTGGTGTAATGGACAAAATTCATGCTAAAAAGTAGAAGGTAGTCGCTAATGGACATAATTCATGCTATTTGAGTGACTTTGACCCTAAAAAGTCTTTAATAAACCGCAACTTACGCTGCTCACTTAGACCGTGATGACTGTGTAATTGTCGCTTTAACTCACTGAATAAGCCTTCAAGAGAATTGGTGGTATTTGGTATATCTAAATGCCCATATTCTTGGTAAGTGAATAACCAATCACTATTGGTCCTGAGGCTGCGATAAGCACTTCTAAGAAGTTTGTGAGTGTACCAACTTCTACCAGTATCTTCATTGGTACTACGCTCACTCAGATAGTCTTCATGGGTTAAATACCATTGATCTAAGCATTTTGTGAACGTGGCTTTATCAAGCTTAGTTAAGTCTAAAGTGAGCCGTCTAAGCTCGATACTGGCACTGTTCTTAGGTCGACGAATGAGATAGCGAGTTATTATTTGCACTTGATGAAGCTGGCACATCTGGCAAGGGGTGTGGGTGAATAGCGTACGCAGTCCTCGTCTACCATCACAGGTGATGCTTTGTATATCAACGCCTAACGATACTAGATGATCAACACCTTGCTTGTAGGCACTGTTGGTTTCATGACCCACTATCGCGTAATAAAGTACGGCTTTAGTGGTATTGTCCATAAAGACCATTAAACCAAACTTGCGACCAAAGTAAGTGGTGTCCATGATGATATTAGCAGTCTTTGGTTGCTTAATCTGATACTGGGTACTGACTTTATCTAAGCGTCTTTGAATGGTCTTGAGACTACAGTGATATTTATCAGCCAGCTGTTGGTAGGTCTGTTTTCCCTGAGTGTATTCAGTCCAAAGGGTTTGGTTATTGAGTCTTTTTCCACCTAAAAACTGCCGTCTGCAAGCGAGACATTGATACTGCTGTTTGCCAAGCTTGCGTCCATTCTTCTTGGTGTGTTTATCACGACAAAAAGGGCAGTTTTTTGATTCATGGCGTTGATTCCTTGCAAATATAGACAGTATATAGCGTTAGACCATACGCCAGCATGAAAAATGTCCATTACACCTAAAGCTTCTATTTAACGAAATCTAACTGTTTGGTTTCAATACCTTCATAATCATTATTACTGATCTTCTAAACCTACTTTATATTACATTTTTAGATTCACTATTACTTTTTTCACCTTCTAAAACATTATGTCCCTGTCTTTTCCTAGCATCTTGTCCAGATAAGGATTTAGTTCTAATATTGGTAGTACTCCTACCTGTTTTTTTAGATCTACCTTTTGCTCCTTTGTGATTTGAGGATAGTGTCTTAGCACGTCCTTTACGTTCTCATTGCCTACTTTCATATCTGGATGATAGTACATTTAATTACGCCTCTATTTGTAGAATGATTTTAGTTCGTTGAGTGTCTTTTATTAATTCGGTAATAATGGCCATAAGCTCTTGATAGATATTACTATTTTTGTACGTTATGCTCATAAGATGTTCAATTACTTTTGGCTGTGTAGTAGACATTGCAATTATCTGTCTTACGCCACTTATCACTTAGTGCATAGCATCAACTTCATGTTGTATAAGCCCGCCGCCCCAATCCTCTACTTCCATTATTTATCCTTAAATTTTTCTTTATATATATTTAATACTTGACAGTTTGTATCTTAGCTAGCTAAATAATAACGCAAGTTAAATAGTAGATTAGGTGAATAATCGCTATCCATTGATGCTTCGATACTATTTATATTTAGCTCAGGGTGGTTAAAATCGTAATGACTAATATTTTTTAAATTATTATTAATGAAGTCTAACTGGACTTGGTTCATTGCAGATAAATACTTTGCAATAGGACTTAACTGTACTAGTTCAAGGCTTTGCGCTTTCTTCAAGTAATCATGGGACTCTCTTTTCAAACCTTTAAAATGATAAAATAAACTTAGCTCTCGACATCTCAACATATCTTTATATTGCATGGAGAAACTATTTAACGAAATACCGTTCACTATATCGTTAACTCTCGTTATCAATTCCTTAATATCTGACTTTTCAGAGATAAGCAGTTTTTGATTTAGTATAAATAGAAAGAAGAAGTAGTCAAACTCTTGAACATCTTCATTTCCACTTATATAGTCAATAGCTACATTGATAGCCTCATCTAGTCGATGCTCTTTACTTAGTATTAGTAGTCTCAGGCAGAAAATACGGCTCTTATCAGATTTATGGCTTAGATAGGGTAATATATCTTCAATATAGCTTTGGATTACTTCTGTTTTATCAGAGCTATAATTTAGTGTCATGCAGCGTACTAGGGTGCTTTTAGCACGAATTGCCATACTAGAACGTAAGAAGTCTGACTTCTCCATATCAGGTGAAATTAACTCCCAGATATTGCGATACTCATCTATCATATCCCAATGAGCACGAGCTAAAACTTCAGACTTTTCAAAATCTAAAGAGTTAACGTATATCTCTATTTCTCTAGAGTGAAAATCTAATATTATTGGAAAATTGCTTGGGTCTGATATAATTCCGTTAATTATAGATTTTTGTTTCTGTACTACTTCTTTAGCCTTATTAACGTCACCGATATGGTTCAAGCACAGTAAAGTTAAATTATTTAATTTAAATTGAAAAGAATTAAAATTGCGAATACTTAGTTCTGTATTAGCATCTTCAAGTATACGTAGTAGCTTTATTAAAATATTTAATTTTTGAAAATAACTTTTATAGACTGTCTTATCACGCCATATCCTTTCTAATAGTCCTTCGAAGTATATTTTTGCTCCAGAAGAGCCTGTCCGTGTAAATACCGTCTTGATGAGTCGGTACAAAGTAGATTCATAGTCTTTATTTTTAGGATGTTTATCTACTAATTTTAGGCTATCGAACAATGCATTAATATAATTTTGATTGCGCTCATGATTCAAGATCCTTCTTAGTTCAGGTGAAGCAAAAGTTTCAAAAGAAAATAATTGCCGATTATCTTTTAAGTCTTTCAAAATCTTATAGTTTTCTGAAAATCTTTGGTTGTAAGTTATATTGCATATGAAGTCCGCACAAATTAGTCCCCATTGATATTTGGCATCTCTCATATGTACTTCTATATTGTTCAATAGGGCAATTTGTCCCGAAGCTACTAAGTCTGACTCTACTGCTTTAGGCAGTGCCTGCAATATTTCCTGATCAATATTAAATTCAGTAGTTTGGCGGACTGTATTAATCGTTCTTGTCGCTATAACTAAGTCTAAATGAGTTATTTCAGAATTGAAAAATTCGTGAACGGCAGTTTCAGCCTGAATAATCAAATCTAAAAGCATCAAGCGGTAGGTACGCTCAAGGTTATGGGCGCTGACTTTAGCTTTATTAATAGTAGTAACGAAGCAAGACGACGTATTAGCAGAATTTAAAGTTTTAAATAAATCTGTGGCAATATGTAAAGCTTTATCATTACCTGAGTTTCTACGTATTTCAGTTAGATGAAAGTCATCTTGACCGTTTAGCTCATATTTTTCGATAAGAGGGTGTATCGCAGCACGTAATTTATCTTCTGAACTCTTGAATGAATTAGCAATGATTAGTCCACCAATCAGCCAAGATTGATTAGGACTTTCAAAATCACCCGATTCATCGATGTATAAAGTGAAATAACCATTCACAAAACTGCCTCCCTAAAAATAATGCTATAAAAAACTTTCACAACTTGGACAAACAACATTTGAGACCTGTTCTGCTTTGGTTCTATGATAAGTCCATTTAAAACCATTTTTAAAGAAAATATTTTTACAGTTATAACAAATACTTTGAATTGTTAGTTGAGAACATTTATAACATTTCAATGTCCACTTATCATTTTTACCTTGAGTTTTTGAATAACTTAAGTTTAAGCTAGCATGTTCTGAGTTACCACATGCTATACAACTCATATTATGAAATATTCGACCTTTAACATTATCTTTTCGACTGTTCTGCTGTAAAAACATTCCGATTAATCTCTGTAAGTTATCGATTGATTGTGGATGATTAAGACTAGGACTAAGAAAAACGCCACCATATCTATGAATAGCATTTTTACTCTGACCATAGTCACAAAACTTTCCCCATTTTAATGGACTAGTAGGTGAGCTTATAACACTAGGTTTAGGATGGATAATAAAAACTTGGTTGTTACCACCTTCAGAGTAATCTTTATTTCTTAAATGACTTGGTTTATTTTTATCATTCTCATCTGTAGGGTTATATAATTGATCTATTAAATTATTGTGTGAATTCTGATTGAGGTTTTGGAATTTAGCATCTAAAACTAGACGTTTAGTAACAGTATCAAGTACGTTTGTAGTATAGTTTTTAGAGTTTAAGTCATATGAAACACTGTAAATATCATAAGTTAAATCAATTATGATATCTGGACGCTTACCGCTACTGAGTATTTTTTCATAGGTTATTTCAATCGACTGAGACGTGTCTTCACATTGCATCATCAAACTTATGTTGTATTGCTTGCTCTGTACTGATTGAATTAGCTTGCTTTGCCAGTCCTCTTGCAAAACAAAACCATAAATATTTTTGAGTATTTGAATAGTTTTAATCAAACACCATTTCTCATATAGATTAGATATATTAACCAAGCCTATCTCATCTATTTCTAACATGGCATCAAATAAACTTTGATCTAAACCATTCACGTCCATAATTTGTTTAAAAAGTTTCTTACAGCCTGCATACAACGGATTCTGAATAAAGACCATACTATTCGGGCTAGTTGCTTGCTTTTTAACGTTATTGATGATGAAGAAATTTAAAACTTTCTTCAAGCTTGAGATTTGTTTGGGAAGTTGTATCGATACTGTACTAATTTGCTGTTCAGCTTGTTTATATATTTTAGTTCTATCTTCTAATATTGAAGCTTCATTGTTCAACTCTTGTTTCTCTTTACAAGTAAGCGGTTCTGTCCAATCTTTTTTATCAAGCTCAACCTTACGAGTCTCCATATCTTTAAGTTTATTAGCTAATTTTTTATATTCACAAATATTATTTATATCGAAATCTAACCAAGTTATTTTGTTAAACTCGAATATATCAGTAACCCTTAAATCTGATTGGTTGTCATTATTATTTAATTTCTTACTATATCTCTTGTATACACAAAAACCAGCGAAGTTTAGACTACTTGATATTCTACTGAGGTCTGCATCGGCATAATTAGGGTCATTAATTTTAAATATTATGGTATCAGCTCCGTAGCGCTTCTTAAAATCACCTTTACTGACTTCATCCAGTTCATTAATGAAATACCCATTTTCTTCCTTAAGTTTATAACTAAGACGAATACTGAAGTTATGATAAGTTAAGCGATGAAATTTATGGCATTCTTTTGGCTCAACATTAATTTTTAATCTTTCAAACATAGTAACTATGCTTAGTAGCTGAGACTTAATTGTGTCAATTTCGTTTTGATATACATCCTTATCAATGACGTTAACTTCCTGATTTAATAGCTCATCTTTCCATCTATTTGTATCATCAATTTTCTGTTGATAACTATCAACTTGATTATTTGCTAACCGATCAAGGTTTTGCAATAAGTAGAGTGTTTTGGACACACAATAGTGAATGTATCTATTTTCTACAGTATCATAGCTTTCGTGAAAGTCTCTGCTAGTAGCGTGTTTTCGATTGGGTTTTTGTATTAATTCTCTAAAAGTTCGGGGTATAGGCTTAACTTTTTTAATTGGCAATGAATTTTGTCGCTCAGATAAAAACATATTCGGATTTTTGATCAAATCTATTGATGCATCAATAAAATTTTTGAATATTTCTAATACATCTTCTTGAAATACATTTGGGACTTCCTTATTTATTTTTGCTTTAGAAGGGTTGTTTGTATCTAAAATCATTAACCATAAATCATTCTTAAAATCACTTAAATAATACTCAAGTTCCTTAACAGTAAACTCAAGGTCGTTATTTTCTATCAATAATAGTTTATTTTGAATGATTAAAGATAGATTTCCTACTGTACGGTATAGCTCACTGTAATAACGTTTATTCTTCCTGTCCCAGCCACTATTCTGGATCCACCAAACCTTATTGTTAATAGGCGATATGACTGAAACCAAATACTCCTTTTGACCATTTGATAGCTCAAAATATGGTGTGTGTAAAGCTTCACTTTCAAGGCAGAAACCAAGGTAATGATGTACCTCAGGAAAGGTTACTGTTTGAACGGTACCGATGACTTTATAATCATCGCTATTATTTTCTTCAAGAGTAAGAGTTTCATTACTCTCTTCTAATTTAAAAACTGTATTTTCATCAGTCCACTGTATGGCTAGGTACTTAATTTCAATGAATGTAGACATTATCTTGACCAATAATTAACAACCCAATCATTTGCTTCAGCACTGCTAATTACTTTTTGTAGTTCAGCTATACTGCTATCGGCATCATCATAAAAACTTAAACTATTAAGCTCATTTTGTAGATGCATACTCATTGCTCTTAGGATATCTTCGCGAAGTCTGCCTTGGTTATCAACCTTTCTTCCGTCAAATAATAACTTAGGTAAGACCTTATGCAGAATAATATTATTAAGAACAACCTTATATTCTGTCTCAAATTTACCTAGTGCTTCAGAATATCCCAAGGCTTGGCGTATCGTACGTAAGCCGAATTCAATGCCCAATGGATCAAGGTAACTTTTAACCAACGTGATTAAATCTTGTACTAACTCTGACTCTCTATCGAATTCAGGGTACGGCAATCGCTCACCAAGTTCAGACGAAGTAAAATTAATTGGCAAGCTCATATCCAAATCAAAGTCCTCAACCTCATCTTCGATTAAGCTCCAGTCTGCAAGAAGAGGACTACCGAACTTCATAATATGTGCACGATCTAATATCTTCGGTGATAAATAATGAGTAGTTTCATCTACGTTTATCGCTCCAATAATACGTACATTTTTAGGCAACTTTATAGATGACGGCGTATTTAAGAAGTTATTTAACATTCTTTTAAGATAGCTGTGATATTTTAAGAGAGAATCGCCTTCTTTAAACCCACAAATTTCGTGAAGCTTGGCATTGAACTCTTTATCTTTCATGATATCTATAAAGCCATTAATATTACGATTATCTAGTTTTACTGCAGTGTCATTGATAAGCGAAATAAAGTTTTTCAACTCGCTAGCTAACACTTCACCTTCAGAAGATGAAAAAAGCTGGATTTCAGGTTGTTCATCACGTTCCTCCAATAAACTTAAAAAATCAGCAAAATAGTACTCTACACGTGCTAAATTCATTTCATCTAAGCATATTAAATAGGGAACATGTGGGTTCTGTTGAGCTTCTAACAATGCATCTAAAAACTTAGTAGATAGATATTTATTCTCTAAAGGATTATAATATCCTAATAAATCTTCTGCACTTGTCCAGTTGGGCTTAACAGGTACAATAATAGATTTACCACCAATGGCTTTAGCAAATGACTTAACTAAGTTTGTTTTACCAGAACCTGAGTCACCTGCCAGTATGATAAGATCATTTGTCGAAATCAACGCTAAGAAATCTTCTAAAACGCTACGTTTGTAGACAATATTGTGTTGCCACATATAAGCCTGAATATAAGCTGTTGCTTGTGAGTAATTAGAATCAAAAATTTCAGAAAACTTATGACCCTCTCTACTGTCTGGTTCTTCTAAATTAATTAGCAATTTGTCTAAATCATCTTCTTCTAGCAAGTCCAATTGCATTAGCATTTCTGATTTTGTTTTAAGAATGTCATTGAGTTTTGCCATGTTGCTATCCAAGTATTTTATAAATTCTTCATATTTAGTCTCGGCTTCGTCTAAAGCCTTTTGAGAGCTCAATACATCTTCTTCAACTTGACCCAAAACCTGTAGTAAAGCTGATTTTTGACTCTCAAGTTCTGTTAGTTTGACATTTAGACGGTTGCCCTCTTGTTCTTTCTTAAGAACTTCGTCTGCTAATCTACTATTTCTATTTTCAACTTCTAGAGTAGCAAATTCTATTTTAGCTAATTCTGAGGTCAGGTCATCGCGATTTTGCACATAATCAGCAATCCTTAAATCATTTTTAATATCACTAAGCACGTGTGTATAGAAGCTTTCCTTAATTAGATAACCATTTTCATCTACTTCAACTACTAGGTTATCTATATGGATAATAGTCTCTAAAGACCTTTTATTTATTTTGAATAGCCGTTCAACTTCATTTTTCTCAAGAGCTGTATACTGTTCACGCTTATTATCATTTAGTATTACTTCTCCATACAGTTCTTTATCATAGAATTGACTGTATTTTTGATCTAACTCTTCAATAGGACCAATTGCTAAAAAAACACTACTAATATCTCTGTTCTCATCAACTCTTACTTGATTTCCATCCAAGGTTTTTATATTCGAGAATTTTAGTAAATAAATACCTTGGTCGTTAATCTGAATCTTAATTAAAGATCCTTTAGCTTTAATAGGTAGGTCTATAAGCTCTTCTACTTCTTGAACGTAAGTTTTGACTTCTTCAAGGGTATATGCCATAACCTTTTTCCTATATTAGATTCTAATATCTCAAAAACTAAAAATCAAAAAACAACCTAACCCTCAAGCTCATCCAACACAGCGCGGAAGCTTGCCAGCCCAGCTTCGATATTATCGATAATGTCACTCGCTAGATCTTCAGGATTAGGTAGGTTATCTAGGTCCGTTAGCAAACTATAATAGGTTAGATACCTGATCCAATAACATTAAGTATCTGCTGCCGCACATCTTGGCCTTTATCGTCTTTTTTAACCGCCATTAAGAATAAGCATTGACCCTGGCTATGGCTTGCCCAAAGCTCGCCTACCATGCGTTTCTCTGCTGAATCATCATTGGTTTCGTAAGGCTTGCCTTTATACTCAACCACCAAGATACGACCGTCCTGCAATTCAACGATAAAATCAGGATAAAAGTTGGTATGTGCCAGTGGCAAGCTAAACGAAGCTTCTCCTCGTCTAACTAGATTTCTCACCCAATGCTTTACTTGAGGTAGTAGATCAATAGTCTGAGCACAATCAAACTCTTCACCTGAAGATTTCATGTCTTCGATTTGCGGATAATAATGTTTGTCAAACGCATAACTACCTGAATAGTAAGGTGGTCGCGTTGGATAATTATCTGCTTTAAACTCGTAACTAAAATCGTAAGTCGTAAGCACGTCAGCATCGCTTGCGAATAAAGTTTGCTGATACCCTTTAGTCATTGCTTGCTGTCTATATGCAGATACCAGCTCCTGTATAGAACGAGCAAGTGGATACTTATTACGTATGAGAGTAGTAAGTGTCAGTGACGGTATTTGCAATAATTGGTTGATTACCTTAGTTAAGAAACTCGTCATTTCACGCTGAGTGACATCACTTTGACGGCACTCATGGTCTAGCCAGCCTATAAGCTCATCTTGGGTCACTTCAGTATTAGCCAGGTTTAGGTTTAAAGTTTGTGACTCATGAGCAAGGTTGTATTTAACTTTTTTGCCTTCTACATCGACTAGGAAACTTGTCGTTTCCTCGTGAGGCTGGTAGTCGAGCTTAGCTGGATAATCTAATAGATTCCAACCTGATACATCCAAGAATACTTCTTTCTCCACCAGTTCAAGCTCACCCTGAACCATAACACACAATCTTGGTAGCGGGGCAAACTTCACTCCGTTCTCTGATGGTGATAAAGCGGCATGCACACTGAGGTTATGCCTATCAACTGAAGTTTCAGTCTCTTTTTTATCTCCGACGGCCACTTTGGTAATGGCTTTTTTCAACGGCTCTGAGACTTTACCCGTAACCGTAACTACTTGGCGACCATCTACCTCAGATATTTTAATGCTACTGCGTTCTTCTTCTGATAACTCGGTAGTATCTGGTGTATTTTCCACCTCAACCATCAGAGAAGGTGGCGTCAACTTAGGTCTCGAGTTTACAGCGTCATCTTTATCTACCTGACCAAATAAATCGCCTTGATTGGCATCTTGCTGTCGAAGAAACGTAGCTACCTCCATCTCTTCAAAACCCATTGAGATGAGTTTATCTGTCAGCTCTTTTGCTGCCTGTGCCAGACTTGTGGTGGCCAAATGTGCATAAGCTCTATTTAGATCCTCTATCACGCGGCGTTTTGCATAAGGCATCCGCAATACACGCCCCAATAACTGCTCAGCATCTTTGCTAGAGGACACCTGTTTAACTGAACAGAATACGTAGGCAAATGAGCAATCCCAACCTTCTTTCAGAGCTTCTATAGTAATGATGTACTCGATAGGACAGTTAGGGTCAAAAAGATCGATACCATCTAGCTCTCGCTGTGTCCCTGTGGCTACCGCAATTTTATCCTCAGTAATGCCATGATCTTCAATTAGACACTTTTTGAGCACCTCAACCGTTACCTTGCCGTTCTTATTCTCTGCCTGCAGTAGGACGATAGGACGTATATAGTCGATATCTTTTTGTGCTTTGAGCGCTAATCTATCGCGTGTTAATACCGCATCACGTACCGCTTCTTCCCAGCCATTAATATGCTCGGTCAAAATGATAGGTAGCTTAATCATCTCTTCGGCTTTTAGTTGTGCTGCTGAGACATGGTATAAGATATTACTACCATTGGTCGTTGAGGTGTTAGGGGTTGCAGTAAACTCGATAATAGCCGCAGGATGCACGCGCTTTAGGGTGTCGAAGGTTAATGACGTCCGAGCATTATGGGCTTCATCGACGATTACTAAAGGGTTGTACAGCGCTAATAGGTTGGCAAAAGAGTACTTTATCTTACCAATATCATTTACCGTCAAACCGTTTTCAGAGACATCATCTTCACTGACCATCTCAAGCTTGTCATAATAAGGATGCTGGCGACTTAGTTTGGCAAAATGCGGTTCAAAGTCTTCATGATACTGATAAACCTTGCGATCAGACGTTTTAGTTACTCGTAAATTAGCAATAGTAGAGACGACTATAATTGTTTTATTGCCAATATCCTGCGCGCGGATTTGGTTAACATCAGCAATATCGTAAACACTGACTTGATTAGCAAAGGCGCGGTTTAGATGATCAGTATAGTCAGGATTACTTTTGAGCGCCGAAACGGTCTGCTGCTGAATGGTAGTAGTCGGCACTAGCCATAACACAATAGGGAAATCTTGCGATAAATAATGAGTCGCCGCTGTAGAGACCGCATAAGCGCCCAGCACAGTCTTGCCGCCACCTGTCGGAATACGAATACAGACATAAGGTGTATCATCGAAAGAGTAAGCACGATAAGGGGTTTCTACAAAATTATTATCCTGTAGTGTCTGCTGAAATGCTGTGTCGATGTCACCATCCATACGGCAACGCTGAAAAAAACTCGTAAGTGTATCAAGTGCACCTTGCTGATAGCTCTTTAGTTCAAACATCGCTTATCTTCCTTTCACATCGTATGGTATTTGCTTAAATATAATATTTTCACTCTTGAGACGGGCTTCTCCCATTCGGCTCGTCTCACCATAGATGACTTTTTTACCTTTTTCGGGGTCTTCAGGGTGTGGTGGTAGTATTGACAGCACTTTCGATGTGAGTACGTTGCCGCCGTCAGGACGTTTATCACCTAAAATACCGTTATAAAGTAGGTAGTAAGCAATACCATTGTGCACACCAAGTAGCGGGGACTTAACAGACTGCTGTAGCGCTTGCCTAGTATCGCCATACCAAATGTGTGAAGCCAGCGCATCAAAGCTGATACCCTCTCTTAAAGAGCCATTCTCATTAAATATGACTTCACCTAAGCGATAAAACTTAAAGCCACTACCACCTGTCCAGTTGACGTCTTCTGAAATACCACCTTGCTCGCCATCGACTACTTTTTTTAGTCTTGGCTGGCAATGAGTGACTGCATTTTCATCAAGTTCAATACCAATATAACGGCGGTTCATTTTATGAGCTACTGCAACCGTAGTACCAGAACCAAGGAAGGAATCTAGGATAAGGTCTTTTGGCTGTGTAGCTACTTGGAGGATACGCTGCATTAAACTTTCAGGTTTAGGAGTGGAAAAAGGTGTATCTGAAAATAAATTAAGTGCCTCTTTTCTGGCCTCTTGATTATGACCTACCTCTGAGTTCATCCAGATAGATCTAGGTACAACTGGTTTTGCGTCTTTAATAAACTTTTTAATACGAGGTGACTTTGACAGCCCGTCCTTACCCCAATAAATCATATTGTTTTCGCAATGTTTTTGGTGGGTATCTTGTCCATAAGCCCAAACACGAGTTTTTTTTGGCCAAATCTCCTCTCCTGTATTCGGCTGAATAATAGGATAGTAAAGATTAGGTCGCTCCGTTGCATTTTTTGCACAGGTATAAGCTGCTGAATTCCATAATCCACGGTCATCATTATCTGGGTTTTTATAATTTCTAGCTTGTGCTTCATTCAATGGCAACCTATAAGGCCGCCATATGGTTTTATTTTTTGCATATACAATAATATTGTCATGATCTTTACTGAAATAGATAGCATCATTAGCTGGCGAGGTTCTTTTTTGCCATATTATATTTCCTATAAAGTTTGCTCTCCCAAAAATCTCGTCACAAATAACTTTAAAATAATGGGCTTCATTATCATCAAGTGTAATCCAAATAGAACCATCTTCAGATAATAGTTGCTGCAATAGCTCCATACGTGGATACATCATCGAGAGCCATTTGCTATGCTCTAAATTATCATCATAGTGTTCGAAGGCACTTTTGGTGTTATATGGTGGGTCAATAAAGATGCACTTTACCTTTCCTGAATGCGTAGGAATGAGTGCCTTTAATGCATCGAGGTTATCGCCTTGGATTAGCATATTGTCAGTATCTGACTCGCCATACGATAGTTCCGGTACCAACTCTAATAGACGATACGGACAGTCACGCGCTGTGGTCAACGCTTGCTCTTTATTTAACCAGTTCAATATAGGCATATCGCCTTACTTCCTCTTTTTTGTCAGCCATTAAAGGCTTATTTAGTGCTTGATATCCTGAGTGGTAATTTATCATATAACCCGCTTGCTCTCACCAGATATCGACCTGTAATACGATATCTTAAGCTTTTGCTTTGGTAGAGCTACTTTAAGCTATTGTTGGATTTTTTTTCAGCGTTGATTTGGATGGATGCGACATTATTTGTCGTATATAGTTACCTTATGTCTATCAATTTTTGTGGGGTGTTGGTATATTTGAATTCAAATAGTAATTTGCAAGTCATGAAATATTTCCTAGCTTTTTTCAACTATTATATTGGACGAATCATTTTCTATGAATCAGAATGCAACATCCATTAATTTTTCAAGAGCTGGTGATATTTTTCACTATCGCTGGGCTGTCAAAAGATGCTTAAAGTTATTAGATTTCGATACTGATTTGACTCATATTACGATAGAAGGTTCTGACGATTTTAATCAAGGTGGTGAAAATGTAGTTGATCTAGCTGAATACAGGCAGTCAATTGATGGAGAAAAGTCAGTAGAATACTTTCAGCTAAAACACTCTACTGCTAGAGCTGATAAAGACTTTAAGATATCCGATCTCAAAGATACTATTGTTGGATTTTCTCAAAGGTTTGTAGATACAAAAGATAGTAAAGACTATGCAGACTTTGAATTTACTATAATAACCAATAGAAAAATATGCCCTAAATTTAAAATAACTGTCAATAACCTTGCTAAAGGGCTTGCTGCAGATACTCGTTCTGTCAATACATTAAAAAAATATACAAAGCTTAGTGAAACAAAGTTAAGAGATTTTTGTTCACATCTTAATTTGTATGATATCGAAGGCAATCTTAACGTACAAAAGCAAGATATTCATAAAGAACTATCTAGAATTTGGATATCAAAGAACGTTACCGATATGGAGCATTTATTGGTAGCAACTGTTTGGGAACGCTTAGAACCGAATAAGAGTAACACGATAAAAAAAGAGGACATTCTTGAAGCGTTTAATATTACTGATATTAATGACTTTTTCCCTGCACCACCAAAATTTGAAGCCCTTCCAAACAACTATGTTCCTCGCCAACAGCAAGACACCATAATCAATAGCATTCAATCTGCTAATACTCATACTATCATTACGGCGTCAGGGGGTATAGGCAAGTCAATTCTAAGCAGTAATTTAGTTAATATTTTACCTATACCTAATATAGTGATTGCTTATGACTGCTTTGGTAACGGAGGCTATCGTAAGACCAGCGAAAAACGACATACTGTTAAAAGTGCAATGACGCAGGTTATTAATGAATTAGCCAAAGAAGGGTATTGTCTACAAATTATTCCTACTAGAAATGAGCCTGATGAACATTGGATTCGCCAGTTTCTAGACAGGATAGATGAAGTTTGTAGTAACTTAACAGCCGATCATCCCCAAGCACTACTGGTCATCGTATTTGATGCTGTAGACAACGCCATGATGGCAGCAGATGAGTTCAATGAAAGTTGCTTTGCTAATCAACTTTTAAAGGAAGATGTGCCAGATAACTGTCGATTGGTTTTTACCTGTAGGCCTGAAAGGCTGGAGCTACTTGATCCACCAAGCTCTATCGTACCACTAGAGCTATCGCCCTTTACCATTGAAGAAACGCTAAAAAATCTTCATCAATATTATGCTGATGTAAATATAGCGCAAGCAGAAGAGTTTAATAGTTTGACGGGCGGTAACCCTCGAGTGCAAGCTAATGCATTGGCTTTGAACCATGAGTCCTTACATGAGTTACTATTGTCGTTTAACTCAACAATCATAACTGTTGAGGATTTAATAGAAAGACAGCTAGCAAAGGCTGTTAATGAATTAAAAGATAACTTCCCATTAGTTTATAGACAGGACATCGATAGCATTTGTATAGGATTGGCAACCTTACCGCCTTTTATTCCTTTATCAGTATTGGCCACTATTGCAAATGTTCCAGTAGATTTAGTAAAAAGCTTTGTAGCAGATTTAGGACGTCCTTTATGGCTGACAGACCACGCTGTTCAGTTTCGGGACGAACCTACTGAAAAATGGTTTCAAGATAACTTCAGTGCAACCAAAGATCAAATATCAAACTATATTAATGCTATCAAAGGCCTTGATATCGTTAGCCCATATATTGCTGAAGCTCTACCCATATTACTTCATAAGTCTGAAAAGTATGATGAACTAGTTGAATTGGCACTGTCTGATAAATACCTACCTGAAGGCAGTCCATACGATAAGAGCCTAATTAAAATCACACGTTTACAATATGCTTTTAAAGCTTCATTAAAAGTTAATCGTATTCATGACGCTACTAAACTTGCATTACTAGCGGGTGAGGAAATTGCTAGTAACGAGCGTCAAAATGAAGTATTCAAAAATAATATTGATTTAGTCACTCAAAATCTATCAGAAGGCAGAATAACGGAACTAGCCCACAAAAAGGTCATAAGAGGAAAATGGCAAGGTTCTGAGTTAGTGTATTCGGCCTCATTACTCGCAAACTTACCTGATTCAAAAGGACAGGCTACAGTTTATCTGCGTTCTGCTGAACACTTTTTACGCCGCTATTTTGAAAAACGAGATGGAAATGCTGATGAAGAAAAAGATTTCTTTAACGAAAAATTAGAAGATATTGATATCGTAGAGCTTGCTTCGACGCACTTCAGTATTTTTGGGTATGAAAATAGTGTAGATTTTATTCTAGGGTGGAAGCCGCCAAAAACGATTTATCGTATTAGTATATCGTTTCTGAAAAGACTAATTGATAAGGGTAATATTGCTACTGTAGCTCAAATGGCAGTTTATGGGAAAGATAGCCCTAGCCTTGTGCTTGCAGCGACTGAAGTACTTATGCAAGTAGGTATAACACCACCACGTGAATGCTTGACACGGTGTCTTAACATCATTATTAATCCTAAAACACGACTTGAAGTATCTAGCGAACATAGCTATCACAGAGCTTTTTATTCTAATCATACTTTCCTATCATTTTTTGAAGCTTGCCTTATTCAGAAGCTATCTGTAAAAAATATTCGAAGAGGACTAAATTACTATTATAAACTACCATATTTATATGCTCTTTCAGAGATAAGAGCTCATGAGGACGAAGTAGAGAGTTTCTTACGTTTCTTATCCTTACAAGCAAGTTTTCAAAATAACTTTAAGATAGATCATGAAGCTTTTATCAAAAAATGCTTTCAAAGGGATAATAAAAAAGGCTACGAGTCAGAAAAGGAATTTAAAGATAGCTGTGCTCTAATCAATGAGTTTTTACCACTGTATACTTTAAGGGTAAAAGCCCTTGTTGGAGTAGATATTACTAGTGTAGGCGTTATAGGACAAACCACAGAGACTTTTATTAAGCAACATTCTGATCGCTATCAAGATTATGATCCTAAAGCTTATTTAGCGACCAAGGTCAAATTCGATATTCTATTATTTAGTAAAGAACAATCCATAGTAGATATATTCATTAAACAAGTGGAAATTGATTCAATTAAATGTAGTTTTAAAGACAATTTTTATTTTGTCAGAGCTAGTTGCCATCACCCTAAACTTAGTGAATTAGTTGATATATTTGAAAATAAATCAGAGCAGATACTGCAAAAACTTGATCACGAAGAGTCGCCAGAATCTCATTCTGACAACTATCTAAACTTCTCTAGATCTATTTTGGCTATTGATCTAGAAAATGCCGCTGTCTATTTTGATATAGGATTAAAAAAAGCCACAAATTTTGGTAATGAAGTGGTCGATCGATGGGAAGCAATATCTGTTATAGCCCAACGTAGCGTTGAAGACAAACTATATAGTCCAAAGCTTGCCCATCGTTATATGCGTGTGGCAGAGCTAATTGGTGATTCTGATACAGGACAAAACTATTGGGATGAGCGACAAATATTCTCTACTTGCTTAAAGATATCGCCTTTGACAACGTTGGCAATAGCAAACAGATGGAAAGAGCGTGATGTTGGAGGGCGTGGACATACAATTGTAACGACTGCTGATGACATATTAGAGTCCCAAAATGTTAATCCAAAAGTTTTGTGGGGGCTTACATCGTTCTTATTTGTTGATAGCTTAGTAGGCTTTTTAGATAAAAATATTGTTAGGATTACTAATAAGCAGAGTCAACAGGTTATGCTTAATCATGTAATTCGAGAATTACGAAATAGCGGTCATACTGGAACAGAATGGAAAGCTATTAAAACTATATCAAGCAGTCATAAGCTACGTAATGAGGAACTTCTTCACATAAGTGATCTGAATAAAACACACGAAATTAAAAGCGTAAAAGCAAAAGTTGAAAATAGCTTTCCAGATAAGCTAGATAATGCAAAACAGTGGTCTGATAGCTATGGTCATTTGAATATTTTAACTCAAAAAGGCTTTAGAGAGGCTTTCAGTATTTTTGAAGCTAGGAGGAAAGCTAGACAATATGATGATTTCTTCTGGAAAGGTTGTTTTGCAGAAGTTACTGTTAGAAAGGCTACGAATTTTTTGAATGTTATTATCAATTCAAACACATTGGATTTTTATGATATCAAACAAGCTTTTGAGGCATTACCAGAAAACTGGAAAACTAAACCTGCTCTAATAGAGTGCTGGTCATCGTTCATAACCGATCTAGCCTCAAGATTCCCTAGTAGCTTTACTTTAAATAATAGATATGATCCAAAGTACTTAGATTGCTTTATTCTCAACGAGGATTCTCAAGAAGCTATTCGCCTAGGAGCAACCAAAGGGTTGTCTGAAACTGGATTGGTTGAAGATGCAGGTTCACTTTTTCAGTTTGCGCGTTATTATGCATCGCAACTAACTATTGCAGAAGCTAAAGACTTAGTAGACTTCGGCCTCTCTCGTTTTGAAAAATATATCGATTCAGAATATGCAGACGGCGTGTGGAATGATGAGTTTCTATCACCTACCAGTATAGAGCATGCAATAGTTAATTATATCTATGCAAACCTAGGATCGCCTTTTGTAGAGGAGCGCTGGCGAGCTGTACATGCAGTAATACGATTATATCAATTGAAATGTTATGAGGAAATAGACTTACTGATGGATTGTCTATCTAATGGAGTGTTAGATATTTTTATTCCACCAGCTTATGATTTCTACGAGCTACATGCCAAACTGTATCTGTTAGTTGCATTGACGCGTTGTGTTCAAATAGAAGTAGATCCGTTAGTTAAATATATGACAACTTTCATCTCTATAACGTTAGATAACAAGCAAGGTATCTTACTCCAATATTACGCTAAACAAATATGCTCGCAAATATACAAGAAGTGTCCTGATATTCTCAATGAGTCAGCTTTAAGTGCTATCAAGCAGAAATGCGTATCTCAACTACCTCAAGTTGACGACAACAAATATACTTACACTACAAATTCGCCATGGCATAAGGATGGGGAGTTTAACGTCACCTTACCTGAATTCTATTTTGGATATGATTTTGATAAATCTTGGCTTCCACCTCTCGGTAGAGTATTTGGTATTTCAACAAAACAAGTAGAAGATATAGCAAAGGATATTCTATTTAATGAATGGGAGATGGTACTTGATGGTAAATGGACGACTGACAGTAGAAAAAACCTTTGGAAAAAACTAAATAGCCATTCACGTCAGTATGATATGCATGGTAGAGGTGGTGACTACCCCGATATTGATAGTTATAGTTTTTATATCTCTTATCATTTGATGTTTGCGGTAGCTTCAAAATTGATTGAAGCTATGCCAGTTGTTCAGGTTAGCTATCACGAAAAATCGTCTTGGTTAGAATGGTTGGATGAACACTTATTACTAGATGACAATCTTAAGTTGTTATCAGAAAGCAGAGACTATATACCTATCGAGAGAAGAGATTGGGTGTTTGCAGATGACAGTGAAGAATGGCAATGGCAAATACAAGAGAGTGATTTTATTGATTTACTACTTAGCACTCAAGGTAATGATACTTGGTTGAATGTAGAAGGCGAATGGGAAGAGGTTGAACATAGTAGAATCGAACGTTTTTCATTTGAAAGCATAATAGTATCCAAAAATTTTAGTCAGTCCTTACTACACACTACTATCAATCACGAGAACTATATCCATAGATGCTTTCTGTATGACTTTTGCTCGATCGATGATGGACATGACGACAAAGCATTCACAGCAGTAAAATTACTTGAGTTAGATGGACAAAAATACGGTGTTGGCTCTATGGATCCCTTTCTTGGTGGCGTCAGAAGGATACAGCCATTTAAACTACACTCTGCTATTACAGAGGTAATAAATTGCACTCATAGCAATGATATGAAAGACTGGCAACTTGATGCTAAGCCATGCTTACAAAGCACGTATTGGAGCGAGGATAAGCCAAGTCATAATGAAGACTATATAAGAAATGGTAATCAAGCGTTAGCATCTTTAGATTTATTAACCCTAATATGCAAGAAAATGGATGTAGAAATTGCCATTCAAGTTGATATTGAAAGAAGATATAAAGACTCATTCAGTAGATGGAGTAATGACGATGACCTCGGATATATCCCGCCATACAGCAAAACCTTCCTCTTATCTGCAGATGGAACGCTTAGAGACGCAACAAAGTGTTATCAACTTAGGTAAGAGTTTAACTGATAATTTTAAAGACGATGAAGTTGACGAAATAACAGCATGGATGTGTAACTATATCGCTGAAAAAATATTATTAGCTGAACAGACTGATAATGAAGTTACTAAGCAAGAATGCTTTGACACTATACTTAAGCTTTGGGAAAGACATTCTTCATTTCCTGATGGCAAACGTCCATTTGAAAATCTTGAGCCCATTTTAGAAACATTGGTTTCGCTAAATCCTAATAATCAAAATAATAGATACTTATCTAATCCATTTGCTCGGCTCTCTTCAGATAAAGATGACACTGATTTGAACGATTGGCTTAAAATGTCGAAGGTTTTAGATGAAAATTCCCGTATCCTTATCTATTTTTGTATTGACAAAGCCATTAAAGAAACTATAGATGAAGATACCAAGAGCTGGCTTAATGAAATAGCACAGCCCTTAGAAGACCCCGTTGTTAATATTAGATTCCTTTATCCAGATGAAGATGAGTCTAAAGCGAACCAAGATAAAATAGAGTCTTTGAGAGGTAAGCTCGCAATTATGGAAGAGTTCAGATCATTAAGTGAAAATGTTATGAGTGCTATTGAGGATGAAATAGCTGATTTAGAAGGACATCAACCAGCTTCAAAACTTTAAGGTACCCAAAACCTTTTTCATGATATCTTGTGCAAACTCCACATAGATGAATTTAATTCACTTTATCACTACTCGCTAAAGTTAAACTCCTGTCTACAATATCCATTACATCATCAGCTTTAAAGTGCTGACAGATTTTTTCATAGCTCACAACTTGACCATTTCTACGATTCCTATATACCGTATTAATAATGTCATCTTTTGAGTCTTCAGTAGCGTTATTTAGCATATGAGTGACCAGTTCATTCTCATTAAGCTCGCAGGCTAGTAAGAATGGAGTGTATCCGTCGATGCCACTCCAATCATATCTAGCGCTAGGATTTGCACCTCGATCAATTAGTAGCTTTGCTATTTTGCGCATTTCTCTCAAATCAAATAACTCGTAGTTTGCCTGAGTTTGTTCTTTAAAAACTTCAGATAGCTCTTTAAGAATAGCTATTGCATCCGGACTTTTCGTACTTTGAACAAGATGGCTCGTAACTTCTTGTCTATTAAGACCAAGGCTACCTTGTGTCTCTCTAATAAAGGCAGAAAATTCAAAATCGCTCATTCTAGCTATCGCTGTTTCTGGATCTTCAGTGATCATAGAAAACTGTTTGAGTAGCAGTTTTGAGTCTTTAATCATTCCAATTAAAGATATACACGTAGTTAATGCGTCTAAATGACCACTACCGCCTTTTTGGTTGATATCTGCTCCTAGGTGGAGAATATGTTCAACGACATCGTATCGCCCTGTCTGCACCGCACTTAATAATGGTAAAAGATGCTTTTTAGAGGTCATTGCATTAATCGTTTTTGGCACGTGTTCTAAATCTTTGAGCGTTTGATAAAACCTATCGTCTGGTTCATGAAGCTCAGTTAAATTCATGTGCTGTAAAGCGACTAATAAAGCTGATTCGTTGTTATCAGAGAGGATATTGATGTCAGCACCAGCTTGTAAGAGTTGATTAACAGCATCTAGTTCCTTTCGTAATGTGTTCCAAATAAGCTGTGTCGTTACTTGCTTGCTCTTACCCTTATTCCTATGAAGCTTGGTATTGTTATTTATTTTTACTTCTTTATTAGGTTTTTTAAGGTCAAGTGCTAGTTCTTTTGCGTTTAAATGTATAGGTAGAACAGCTGAGCTCACTTTATATTTGTCTGGTAGTTCAACCTTAAATTTATTGAACACCCTTTGCGCATTGCTTCGCCACATATTGATTTCCCAGTCTTCAACTAGGTTTTCCTTCTTACGTTTGGTATCCTCAGTCAATATCGTAGGTAGAGTGTAGCCATATAGGTTTTGGACACTTTTTAGCTTTGATATTAAGTTCATATCAGGTCTCTCTTGCCAGCTGGCGATAACAAAACCCACTTCAATAACCTGCTCGCATAAATTTCCTGACCGGTATAGGCTAAGTTCAAGTGCATGAACGAAATACTCTTTGGCCTGCTTTATTTCATCCTTTGCAAAACTGCTTAAACTATGAGTCAGAAGTTCAACAATAATAGTAGAAGGTCGATGAAAAAATTGCTCATCTTTATTCTGATATAGAGTGGCTACATATTGCATATCTCTCTTGTGTAGTGCTGATAGTAGGTCTTCGAATTGAACCATTAGAGCTTCAAGAGATCTAGGCGATTTGAAGTATTGGGTCAATAATTCAAAATCATTATGTCTTTTAAAGTAACCCAGAGCACGAGCCGTTATTAAGAAGACCAGAGTATTCTTTGTCATGTCATGGTGTTTAGAATTGAAGATTGCTAGCAAACTGCCATAACTGGGCAGATCATCGCCGCGACGCCATGCCGTAATCTTATCTTTATCACCCTTAGATAAACTTGCATAAAAGGCACTCCAACCTTTAACTCGTTCTTCAACTATTTTAAAAGCAAGCTCCAAGCTTGTAGAGGTATCAGTCATTAGCTCAATATAGTCAGATTTTTGAAAGGGTTTTGTTCTTACCCCTAAAAAAGAGACAATATTAATTAAGTGAGGGCAAAAAAAGGCTTCAATTATCCAAGGTCCAATATCATCTCTATTTCGCTCTGATAGATTATAGGTTGCTACTATCTTTAGATAGTCATCAAACATCTGAGCAACTAAAGCTTTAAGTTCGTTCTCAACTGATTTTTTTAGCTCAACTCGTTCGATAACTTTATGTATATGTATATTGATAAACTGGTCAAGCTCATTCTTACTTAGATATAGATCACGACATTTGTTATCTAACGATTCACTATTATTCTTGCTATCAATAGCTCTAGCAATCGCTCTTACTACTTCAGCAGGGAGGAAATAAGGGGTTTTCTTAATGCTTGTAGTTCTCATTATGCATATCCTTCTTTTACATGTCTAATATCGTTGATAAAATTCTTAAGTGCTCTATGATCGCTCGGCGTTTTAGAAAAAGTAACAGACTGTCCGCTTGGCGCAACGATCTGATTGTGTTTTCGTCTTTTTTTAAATAACCAGCCTTGCTTTACAAGGCGCTTTATATGATGATTAAAATCTTTATCGCTTGAATATCTCATATTTTTGAAAGCAGATGTGGCTTGCTACCGCATCTGCCTCTCCAAATTTATTATATTTGAATTTATTTAGGCTTTGCATTTCCGCGATTTGATCCTGAGGGATTACGTGTGCCATTCTTCGTTGGCCAGTTTCCACCTTTGCCTTGGTTTGAAGTTGGTTTTGCTTGTGTAGACTTACTCATGGTGTCGCTCCTATTTTGTGTATGCCTTTAGTGGCATGAGTATAGTCTCAAATACTTGGGCAATCTCCCACTGGGTTAATGCCGTAAAAATTTTTATTTTTTAATAGTTAGAAAAAATTATATGGAAGATTGTTTAATGGATGTCAGACAGCGTAATGAGCAGTACACATGGATTCCGGCTTTTAAAGCTATTGCGGATTGGATAGTTGACTACGAGGACAAGCAGGAAGAGTTAGTCAACATACTCGCTAAAACTGGTATTACTAAAGGATTAGAAGATGAATACATAGAAGAAGAAAAAAAAGAAGCATTGAAAGAGATAGATCCTTTTACTTTTTTTGCTGCTTTTATGAAATTTGGAGTTAAAAATAGAGAAAAACTAATTAGTAAATTAATAAATGTAATTGGGAAAGATATTTCTCTTCCTAAAGATTTTGATGGCGTACCCACAGCTCAGGCACTAAAGTTCTGGTTGTTTCCATATAAATATATACGTTCTGATGACTCCATCCCTTTGCTTTGGGAGTTATTTCGGCAAGCTCGTAATGGCGATATTAAAGAGCAAGACTTTAATTCAGCATTAAAAATACTTGGTACAGGATTTACGAAACTTACCCAATACTTATTTTATATAAACCCATCACAGTATCTACCAATAGATGCACAAACTGAGCCGTGGCTTGAACAACAAGGGTTCACTTTACCTCAAGAAAGTTGGTCTGATTACCAAAATCTTCTGGAAAAATTGAAGGTAAAAACTGACATGCCATTTTGGCAAATATCATATGAAGCATGGTATGAAAATACTGATAAGAAAGTTGCGTCACAACAGAGTGGGTATAACATTAAAACAAAAAGTAGAGAACCAAATATGGCTAACCTTAATCGCATTTTGTATGGCCCTCCAGGCACAGGTAAGACCTACTGTACTACAGAACTCGCTGTACAGTGCGTTGCTCCCGATTGGTATGAGTCTCTAAGCAATGACAAATTCAAGCGTCAAAAGATCAAAGATAAGTATGATGAACTAACGGCAAAAGGGCGTGTTGCATTTACAACTTTTCATCAAAGTTTTTCTTATGAGGACTTCGTGGAAAGTATTAGACCTGTAGTTGTAGAAGGAAACGATAATAATTCAAACATTAGCTATGAAGTGGTTGATGGTGTTTTCAAGCAATTATGTACTAATGCTATAACAACAGAACAGACGGGCTCTACACAAACAGTCAATATTGAAGGTAAGAATATATGGAAGCTCTCTTTAGGAAATACTAATATCTCCGATGAAAATGAGATATTTAATGAATGCATTGATAACAATTATGTGCTTCTAGGTTGGGGTGATGACATCGACTTTTCGAACTGTAGTAATCGTAGAGAAGTAGTTGCAAAGATAGAGCAATCGCATAACATTTCTTTAGCTGATGATCCTAGTAACTATAAAGCTACAGCTGTTAATATTTTCAAAAATGCGGTTAGTATTGGTGATCTAGTAATCATATCTGATGGTAACCATAAGTTCCGTGCTATTGCTGAGATTACAGACGACTATGAGTTTTTAGACACGAAAGAGCGCTATGGATTTCAGCAATTAAGAAAGGTTAAGTGGCTGCGTATATATAGCCCGAGTCTTCCAAAAGAACGTTTATTTGATAAGTCATTGTCTCAGATGGCTATTTATCAGTTACGTGACACAACCATTGATCGAGAAAAATTAAAACAATTGCTTACTCCAGAACCTACTACTAGTTCTAGCAAGTTACCGCATTTGATTATCATTGATGAAATTAACCGCGGCAACATATCCCGTATTTTCGGTGAGCTTATTACATTACTTGAGCCTGATAAGCGTAAAGGCGGTACAGATGCGCGTGAAGTTATACTGCCTTATTCAAAACTACCGTTCTCAGTGCCCTCAAATCTTTATGTACTAGGCACGATGAATACCGCTGATAAGTCTCTCGCCCAGCTAGATTTAGCATTACGCCGCCGATTTGATTTTATTGAGCTATTACCTAAGCCTGAACTACTAGATGGCATCATAGTTCATGGCATTGCTGTATCTGAAATATTGACAGTAATGAATCAGCGTATTGAAGTCCTGTTAGATCGTGAACACGTCATAGGGCACTCGTATTTTTGGTCCTTGAAAGACTTAGATTCAGATGACGAAAGAGAAATTGAATTAGGTAACATTTTTAAGAGACGAATTATCCCGTTACTTCAGGAATATTTCTTTTCAGATTGGGAGCGTATTGGCTGGGTGTTGAATGATCCTAGTAAAAATACATCAGAACAGTTTGTTCAAACTAGGGAGATAACTCCGACCGTTAGCGAGTTATTTCATAGTAGTATTACAGGTCTAAACGACCGTCGTTATCATATTAATAAGACTGCTTTTAACAACCCTGAATCCTATAGGAAAATTCTAAATCAGACTCAGCCTGAATCTGCGGATGGCGAAGCATGATTCAAGTCAGAGAATATGCTCAGCTGACAACAGATAAGACAGCATGTCCTAGCTTAGATTTAGCTATTATCAAGCAAGAAACTTTTGATTGGTTAGTGCAATTAAGCGAAAAAGAGAGCTATGGACGGTTTATTACTTATAAGCGTCCACAATACTTACAGCTGCACTCTTATGTGGGCTATTTAGAAAGTCCTTGCGGCGAAGGTATTGAGGTACTACCAAAGACAGGGTTAGGTTTACAGGAACCAGATAATAGCAGAGCCGTCTTATGCAAAATGTTGAGCTCCGTTTTGCACTTGTCCTATAAAGAGGCTCAATCTGCCAATCTCAATCGAATGAACCTACCTATTCACGAATGGATATACTACCAGTTTTTATATTTGCTAAAGGAGCTGGTAGCGTCTGGGCTCAGATTTGACTATCAGCGAGTCGAAGAAGAAAGTAGATTTATTCGCGGCCAGCTTGATATTACAGTTCAACAAAGGCAAACGGTTGGTAGAGCTCATCTTTTTCATATTCGTCATGATGTCTATCATCCCAATCGACTTGAGAACCAGTTAATTAAAACGGCATTGGATTACGTACAGCAGCACTGTAGAAGTTCTGAGAACTGGCGACTGGCTAATGAGTTCTCACACATCTTAGACCCTATAGCGAGTCTTAGAGAGCCTCTAAACTCAATGCATAAGTGGTCAGACATCAAAATATTGCAATCCTACCGAGCGATAAAGCCATGGTGCCAACTAATACTTGAAAAGCTCAATCCAAACTTTCAAAAGGGAGAGCATCGGGGTATTGCATTGTTATTCCCAATGGAAACATTGTTCGAAAAATATGTGGCAAGCTGCCTACGAAAAGATATAAAAGCACCCTGGCAACTAACAACACAAGCTTCTGATAAGCATATGGTGAATAGCCAAGAAGATTTAAAACCACGCTTTCGATTGAAGCCTGATCTATTAATCAGTAAAGAAAGAAAAAATTACCATATACTCGACACCAAATGGAAGTTAATAAACTTAAGCGACAATGATAACAACTACAATATCAGTCAGTCGGATATTTACCAATTGTTTGCTTATGGTCATAAGTATTTGGATGGTTGTGGGGACATGATGCTAATTTATCCTAAACATCATCAGTTCAACATACCTTTGGAATGTTTTGATTTAGCAGAAGAATTGAGATTATGGGCTATACCATTTTGCATCGAGACTGACAAATTAATTACAGGTAAATGGATAGAAAGGTTTCCATCTTTATCTTAAACTTAGTTTGAGGCTAATCCTTTAAGCTTCTAAATTTATCGATAAGCATAAAATTTGGGTGTCAGTTGCCACATCCAAATTTTAATAACCTTGGTCACGAAATGGTCACCGTTTGGTCACCAAGCACTTGGTCACCGATTTTCAAAAGATAGAGCTCATGCGAAAAAACTTATCATTTACGCATTATTAAAGAGCAGACCTTTTCTTAACGGTCGATAGAGGCAAACAACCAGAGCTTATAAATAAAGGCCTTAAGAGGAAAGCTAGACACAAAAAAACCTCAAACAATCTAATTGTTTGAGGCGAAACTTGATTAAACTTAATCGTTTAAATTCGTTTTAAATATGGCGCAGCGGACGGGACTCGAACCCGCGACCCCCGGCGTGACAGGCCGGTATTCTAACCAACTGAACTACCGCTGCTTAGGTCTCTTAGCTTGTTTAGCCACTTGCTAAGAAGTGGTGGGTGATGACGGATTCGAACCGCCGACATTCTGCGTGTAAGGCAGACGCTCTACCAACTGAGCTAATCACCCTTCGAACAATTGCGATGCAATTTATTCAACATCAACTGAGCTCTTAAGTTTGTCACTAAGCTCCGTTGCTGTGGGTGTGTATTATATAGATTTACAGTTGGGTGTCAAACAGTATTTACCACTTTTTTAGATATTTTTTCGATTTTTATTAGAATACCCAGCAAGCATTTGTTTTTATTGATTTTATATTTTCACACAAAACCAATATTTTTTAGGTTTAATGCTTACTTATTGGCCAGTGCTTGCTCGATATCATTTTTGATGGCTTCTGGCTTAGTCGTTGGTGCATAGCGGTCAATTACCTGGCCTTTGCTATCGACTAGGAACTTGGTGAAATTCCACTTGATACCATCTGTTAGCACGCCACCCTTTTGTTCTTTGAGCCATTCATAGATAGGATGAGCATCTGCGCCATTGACATCAGTCTTTGCCATCATCGGAAAGCTGACACCATAATTCTTTTGGCAAAACGCACCAATCTCGTCATTGCTACCTGGGTCTTGGCTACCAAATTGATTACAAGGAAAACCGATAACCACCAGTCCTTGATCTTTATACTGTTGATATAGTGATTCTAAGCCTTCAAACTGCGGCGTAAATCCACATTTGCTTGCAGTATTGACGATTAATAATACTTTATCTTGGTAATCTAAAAACGCTTGCGAGCTACCATCCATGCGCTCAGCCGTAAAATCATAAATTGTACTCATCATTTATCCTTAAATTGAGGTTTTTATTGTTTTGGGTGTCTATGCATTATTTCTTTTTCTATCATACACATAATAAAACTATTGAAAAGGAAGCACCGTGCACTTCCCTTTCACGTTTCTAATACTACTTAGGCTACTTACTTCTCAGACTTATCTAAATCGATAGATACTGAGTTAATGCAATAGCGCATACCTGTTGTCTCAGTAGGACCATCAGGGAACACATGGCCTAAATGTGCGCCGCAGTTGCTACAAGTGACTTCGGTACGAGTCATGCCTAGCGAGTTATCAACGTGCTCTTCAATCGCGCTGTTATCGATACCTTGATCAAAACTTGGCCAGCCACAGCTCGCATCAAATTTATTGCTTGAGTCAAACAAGCTTGCACCGCAGCCTTTACAACGGTAAACGCCGTCATCTGTCGCATCATTATATACACCTGTAAATGGACGCTCAGTGCCCTTCTCACGCATAATATGATACTCATCAGCGGTTAAACGCTCTTTCCAGTCAGCTTCAGTCAACTGGCTGATTTCTTCTTTGCTTAGTTGGTTGTCTTGCATAATTTATCCTTATTCGATTATTTATTATCTAATCTCGGTAACTATTTTATCGCCATATGATTATGAGAACGACGTG
>Ga0209595_100034_pt1 | contig 59526 bp, 50 predicted proteins | sample Porto_4metaG_FD_187427 | JGI IMG/M metagenome (GOLD analysis project Ga0209595, IMG submission 187427) | Marine algal microbial communities from Porto, Portugal - Porto_4 metaG (SPAdes) (version 2) | ecosystem: Host-associated > Algae > Red algae > Unclassified | place: Portugal: Porto... | reverse complement strand
TTGGTGACAATAGCGTTTTGGACCCACCTGATTCCATGCCGAACTCAGTAGTGAAACGAAACAGCGCCGATGATAGTGTAGCATTTGCTATGTGAAAGTAGGACATTACCAGGCTTCAAATTGTAGAGAGCCCGAATCTAACGATTCGGGCTTTTTTACGTCTGCAGAAAAGTGAAATGTGCGCAATTAACATACACTCATATCGGGTCACAAAGAGAGTGTATCATTTCACTGTGGCTCTCCACCGCTGTGGGCACTACGACATTACCAGGCTTCAAATAAGAGAAACCCGTTACAGCAATGTGACGGTTTTTTTGCTGTCTGGGATTTAGTAAATAGCCAAGAGCGCATGCCGAACTCAGTAGTGAAACAAAACAGCTCGAAGGCGAGCCCCACGGAAGGCCGCCCCGACACAATGATAGTGTAGCATTTGCTATGTGAAAGTAGGACATTACCAGGCTTCAAATTGTAGAAAGCCCGACTAGAAATAGTTGGGCTTTTTTGCGTCTGCATAAAAGTAAAATATGCGCAATTAACATACACTCATATCGCGACACAAAGAGAGTGTAGCATTTCACTGTGGCTCTCCACCGCTGTGGGCACTACGACACTACCAGACTTCAAATTGTAGAGACCCGTTACAGCAATGTGACGGGTTTTTTGCTTTCTGAGATTTAGTAAAGAGCCAAGAGCCCAAACCGCACTCAGCAGTGAAACCAAACAGCTCGAAGGTGAGACCCACTGAAGGCCGCCCTGACACAAAGATAGTGTAGCATTTGCTATGTGACTTTCTACCGCTGTGGGCACTACGACATCCCAGGCTTCAAATTGTAGAGAGCCCGAGTAAAAATAGTCGGGCTTTTTTACGCCTGCAGAAAAGTGAAATACGCGCAATTAACACACATTCACATCAACACCCATCACGTAGGTCGGGGAGCTTAGCGACTTCTGACGTTAATTTAATTTTTTTATTTTTTATAAAAGCTAATTACTCTCATTTCCTTAGATAACAAATTTAATTTTGCTTTGTTACTGTCTTTGATTTAGGATCAAATTAGTTTAAAACCAAGAACTAACAGCCTGTGTATAGATTATTAATTAGCGCCATATCCATTTTATTTTGTTTTTCTGTGTCGGCAGTTGAAGTAACTGATCTATATCAAGATATTTTAAAAGTGGATGACAAAACACGAGATACTCGATTAGCTGCGAGTCGTAAAGCTTTGCTTAATGTTTTAGTGAAAGTAAGCGGTGATGAAACTGCGGATCAAAATAAATTAGCGCAGCAACGTACTAAAGATATTTCTGATTATATGCTTAAGTTTGAATATGACGAGAGAGCAAATGGACAATTGAAACTCGTTGTTAAATTTGAAGCTCGAAAGATCAACGCCCTAATCAAGGAGTTAAACTTACCTTTATGGGGAGTACAACGTCCATTAGTCGCAATATGGTTAGGTATTGAAGACAATTGGCGCAGAGAATTGGTAACACAAGAAAGTTATCCGCAGTTAGAGCAGTTAATTTATGACAAAGCAGGACGTCGTGGTTTACCTGTTGTTGTTCCATTACTTGATTTACAAGATCGACGTCTAGTAGGCATTCCTGAGGTGTGGGGTAACTTTTCAGAACCAGTAGAAGAGGCCTCTAGACGCTACAGTGCTGAGCGAAGTATTACAGCTAGAATGTATAAAGAAGCAGATAGCGAAAATTGGATTTTAGATTGGCGTTTTACTAATGATGATCAATTTGATTCAAATCGATTAACCGGTGATAAGCAGCAAATAGTTAGCCAGATGATTGACACCTTAGCACGAGGCCTTGCAAGCGAGTATGCAATTGATCCAAATGCTTATTATGAACAAGCAACTGCTACGCTCACGCTAAAAGACACACAAAGTTTTGTTGATATAGAATTAGCGAAACGAAGATTATTGAGCCTAAGTGTTGTTACGCAAGTCAAAATTGTTCGTAAAACACCGGAATTTGTTGAATTTAAACTAAACCATACTGGTAACTTGAGTGATCTTAAAAAAGGGTTAGGGCTAGACTCTTCATTTAAAGATTATGAGGATCCACGCGCATTTTATCATGTTGTTGATAAAAATAGCTTAGAGTATCAATGGGTAACACCATAATGCTAATGTCTGAGCCGATGCAAATGGCACTACCGGTTACTTTACCGGATGACGAAACCTTTGCATCATATTTTGGGGGAGAAGACTCTTTGGAGGTTAATCACCTAAAAGATAGCTTTTCCAAATTAGCAAAAACGTTTCAGTATACATACCTATGTGGTTTAGGTGATTCGGGCAAGTCTCACCTTTTATATGCAACCTGCATAAAAGCACAAGAGCGTGGCTTATCTAATATGCTGCTGTCTATGCGCGAAGTAATTGACTTTGGACCTATGGTATTAGATGGTTTAGAAGCGCTTGATGTTCTATGTATTGATGACGTGCATTTAGTTGCAGGGAATGATGCGTGGGAAAAAGCACTATTTAACTTTTTTAACCGGTTTAACGAACCCGGTAAAATGTTAGTAGTAACTGCTGATTTACTTCCTAGCATGCTCAATATATCTCTGCCTGATTTAGAGTCTCGTTTAACGTGGGGAACAACCTTTCAAATTCGTTCTATGAGTGATGACGATAAAGCACAAGCACTCGTTAAGCGCGCTCACATGCGCGGCCTTGAATTAAGTGATGAGTGTGCACGCTTTTTATTAACCCGTTTAAGCCGTGATATGCGAGCTTTATTAGATGTACTCGACAAATTAGATCATGCATCTATGGCTGCACAGCGAAAATTAACTATTCCTTTTATAAAATCAACGTTAAAGCTGTAGTAGGTCTAGAATCTAGACCCTGCTTTCAGTTATCATAAGCTATTATCAGAGCGTGTTTACCTTTCCTGATTGGAATTTGTTTAACTTAAGGGTGCTTTAATCGCGTCGTGAGGACATTAGCATAGTTTTTATATGTAAAACCCGAACAACAAAGAGAGTAGCCTTCAAGATAAACACTTCAAACAACACGTGTTTGGTCTTTATTTAGCGTTATTGCATGACTGATGTAGAAACTACAGCCCAATGCCTAACCTTATTTATTTGCCAATCACACAGTTGAAAGCAATCGTGAAAGGCCAACACGCTCTTAAGCAATCACCTTCTGTGAAAGATCAGGTATCGAATGAACTTAGAAAACATATTAGCGCAAGCACTTGAGGCGGTAGCCAGTGCCAGTGAAATAGCGCAGTTAGAAGATATCAGGGTTAATTACCTTGGTAAAAAAGGCGAAATCACTAGCTTACTTAAAACGTTAGGTAAAATAGCACCTGAAGAACGTAAAGAAGCAGGCCAAGTTATAAACCAAGCTAAACAAGATGTGCAAGTTGCTATTAACGAAAAGCGTGAATTGCTTGCAAGTAAAGCACTTGAAGAAAAGCTAGCTGCTGAAACTATAGATGTAACTCTACCAGGGCGTGTTATGCCTACCGGCGGTTTACACCCAGTTACGCGCACTATTGAGCGTATAGAAAGCTTTTTTGGTGAGTTAGGTTTTGAAGTTAAATCTGGTCCAGAAATCGAAGACGATTTTCATAACTTCGATGCGCTAAATATCCCAGAGCACCACCCAGCACGTGCTGATCATGATACCTTTTATTTCAATCCTAAATTAGTACTACGCACACAAACCAGTGGCGTGCAAATTCGTACTATGGAAACTGAGCAGCCACCACTGCGCATTATTTCACCTGGACGTGTATACCGTAACGATTACGACCAAACACATACACCAATGTTCCACCAGGTTGAAGGTTTAATGGTTGATACCGATGTTAGCTTTACTGAGTTAAAAGGTATTTTGCATGATTTTTTACGTAACTTCTTTGAAGAAGATATGGAAATTCGTTTCCGTCCTTCATTCTTCCCATTTACAGAACCTTCAGCTGAAGTAGATGTTATGGGTAAAGACGGTAAGTGGTTAGAAGTACTAGGCTGCGGCATGGTACATCCAAATGTACTTAAGTCTGTGGGCATTGACCCAGAAAAATACACCGGCTTTGCCTTTGGTATGGGTGTAGAGCGTTTAACTATGTTGCGCTATGGCGTAAACGATTTGCGTGCATTTTTCGAAAATGACTTAAAATTCCTGAACCAGTTCCGTTAAGAGTGAAACAATAAAATGAAATTTAGTGAAAAGTGGTTAAGAGAGTGGGTTAATCCTGCTATTGATACGCAAGCTCTTTCGGAACAGCTTTCAATGGCTGGTCTAGAAGTTGATGGTGTTGAGCCTGCTGCTGCCAAATTTAATGGCGTAGTTGTTGGTGAAGTTGTTGAATGTGGACAACACCCTGATGCAGATAAACTGCGTGTTACCAAAATTAACGTAGGTGGCGATGAGCTACTTGATATCGTGTGTGGTGCACCAAATTGTCGTTTAGGTATTAAAGTTGCTGTTGCAACTGTGGGCGCTGTACTTCCTGGTGACTTTAAAATTAAAAAAGCCAAACTACGCGGCCAACTTTCAAACGGAATGCTATGTGCTTTTGTTGAGCTAGGTATTAGCGAAGAAGGCGACGGCATTATGGAATTGCCAAGCGATGCACCAGTAGGCACTGATTTACGTGATTACCTAGGTCTTGATGATAATATTATAGATGTTGACTTAACACCAAATCGTGGTGATTGTTTAGGCATTAAAGGCCTTGCTCGTGAAGTAGGTGTTTTAAATAGCATTGACGTAAATGTATTAGATATCCCAGCGGTTACGCCAACAATTGATGACAAAGTATCAATTGAGCTAGTTAATGAAGATGCATGTCCTCGTTACCTTGGCCGTGTGATAAAAGGCATTAACCTTGATGCTGAAACACCACTTTGGATGGTTGAAAAATTACGTCGTAGTGGCGTACGTTCAATCGACCCAGTAGTTGATGTTACTAACTATGTATTACTTGAACTTGGTCACCCAATGCACGCGTTTGATTTAAATGCGATTGAAGGTGGTATTAAAGTTCGTAGTGCAAACGCAGGCGAAGAACTTGTTTTATTAGACGGTAATACCGCTAAATTAAACGACACTACACTTGTGATAGCCGATCATAATAAAGCACTTGCAATTGCAGGTATTTTTGGTGGGGAGCAATCAGGTGTTACAGATAAAACATCTGATATATTACTTGAAAGCGCATTTTTTAATCCTGTAGCAATTGCAGGGCAAGCACGTAGCTACGGTTTACACACTGATGCTTCACACCGTTATGAACGCGGTGTTGATTTTGCTCTACAACACGATGCAATGGAACGTGCAACAGCACTTCTTCTTGAAATTGTGGGTGGTCAAGCAGGTCCAGTAGTTGAAGCTGTTGCGGCTGATAAACTACCAAAAGTGACTGAAGTACGTCTTCGTCGTGCACGTTTAGACCGTGTTATTGGGCATCATATTGAAGATGCTAAAGTAACAGATATTCTTACGCGTTTAGGTCTTGATGTTAAAGTAGAAAATGAAAGCTGGAGTGCGGACGTACCAAGCTACCGTTTTGATATTCGCATCGAAGAAGATTTAATTGAAGAAGTAGCACGTGTTTACGGTTACAACAGCATTCCAAATGTTGCACCAACTGCAAAACTTAAAATGACGACACATAACGAAGCAACTATTGCGCTTAGCAAGTTCCGCAATACGTTAGTGACTCGTGGTTACCAAGAAGCAATTACGTACAGCTTTGTTGACCCTAAAGCACAAGCTATTTTACACCCTGAGTGTAAAGCAATGGTATTACCGCATCCTATTTCAATTGAAATGTCAGCAATGCGTGTAAGTTTAATGCCGGGTTTATTAGCGTCTGTAGCGTATAACCAAAATCGCCAACAGCCTCGTATTCGTTTATTCGAACATGGTCTTAAATTTATAAGCGACGAAAGTGCAGAAAATGGTGTTTACCAAGTACCGGTTATTGGCGGTGTTATAACTGGCCTTGTAAATGGCGAGCATTGGGTTGAAGAAAAACGTAATGTTGATTTTTACGATTTAAAAGGTGATGTTGAAGCCTTACTTTCAATTACCAATGACATTACTCGCTTTGAAATTAAAGCCGAGCAGTCAGATGGACTTCACCCTGGTCAATCAGCAGTAATATATGTTGATGGTAAAAAGGTTGGTTTTTTTGGTGCTTTACATCCTCAAGCTCAAAAGTCGTTAGATATCAACAACGCAACTTTTGTTTTTGAAATTGAAATGTCAGCAATAGAAAAAAGAAATTTACCGCAAGCCGAAGGGGTGTCTAAATTCCCTTCAAATCGCCGCGACATCGCGATTTTAGTGGCAGACAGCGTTAAATCTGGCGACATTTTAAGCGTGATCGAAAAAGTTGGCGGAAATCAATTGGTTGACCTAAACTTATTCGATGTGTATAAGGGCAAAGGTATTGAGCCAAATTATAAGAGTTTGGCGATTGCTCTAACACTGCAAGCGGTTGATAGAACACTCGAAGAGAAAGATATCAATCTAGTAGTTGATAACGTGGTGGCCGAATTGGCCGAACAGTTTAATGCATCGTTGAGGGACTAGATATGGCGCTTACTAAAGCCGACATAGCTGAACACCTATTTGAAAAGCTCGGGATCAATAAAAAAGATGCCAAAGATTTAGTTGAAGCGTTTTTTGAAGAAATCCGCTCAGCGCTAGAAAAAGGCGAGCAGGTTAAGCTCTCTGGATTTGGTAACTTTGATCTTCGAGACAAAAAAGAAAGACCAGGCCGCAACCCGAAAACAGGCGAAGATATTCCTATTTCGGCACGTCGCGTGGTGACTTTTCGACCAGGTCAAAAGCTTAAAACCCGCGTAGAAGTGGGCACAAGCAAAGCAAAATAAAAAAAGGCAGCGTAAGCTGCCTTTTTATTTGCCTGAATAACCTAGTTATTAAATTATACCAACCTGCATAAATCTTTGATCAATTTAACGAATTAAATAGCACTATAACGTCGTTAAAATATTTTTATCTAGAACAACTAGATACAAAAGTTTTTGCCTAGTTCTAGCGTAATTTTCTTAACGTTAAATAGACCCCATACATAAGCAGATTGGTATTAGGTTATTTTTGCGATTATAAATTAAAACTCTCGAGGAGATACAAAATCACCTGCCATTATTTGCTGAAATGTTTGCTCTGCAAGTACATCTAGGCTATCTAAGCTTTTACCATTTGCGACTAATTTCTGCTCAATTTCAAATACATCAATATTTTCAATCCCCGACATTTTCGCTACTTTAGAAAATATATATGCGTGCTTAAACTTATCATGTTTATAAAAAAGACTAATAAGTGATGTATACACTTCCGGATTCGGTATGTTGTCTTTTTTATTGAGCTCTAGAGTTTTATAAAGTAAATCAATGGTTTTTTCATCATCAAATTTAATATAGTACGATGCTAAAAAAAATTGCATTTCGGCACTTTGCGTTACACTTTTATCATTTTCTATAGCCAATAATTTAGTCAACGCACTTTGGTTGTTATTTCGTGACCATTGGTAGTAGAGCAAACCTGGGTGGTTTGTATTTTGGGTATCTTGATATAACCGAGTCATTTCTTTAATACTCGTTAATTGACCATCAATACGTGACGTTTTTTTAGCTTTTAACTTAATATGTTCAATTTTAGCGGCCAAAGTTATGCATTGGTTATAAGATTCAAAGTCCTTGAGTAATTGGTATTTATTTTCATCAGTAGGGTCTTTGTATTCTATGTAGCGTTTGATAATTACATCAGAACGCTCATCCTTGCAGTGACTGTCTTTGTTTAAGTCGCTACAAAAGCCAGGTGTTTCTTTGCACACTTGTGCGAGTGTTAACGGCTCTTCACACCCTGCCAATGTTAGCAAACCCAATAGTACACTTGCTTTTTTAAGCATTCCTTAACCCCAAATGAATATTTACTTTGTTATTCTAACGCAATCATTTAACGCCTAACAGTAGAGAATAACTTCAGTTTAAATTAGAATAGCCCTGCCTGAAGTGCATTACTCTCAAAATATAGTGCATTTTTAAAGGCTATCCGTTCAAAATGATAAACTTAGGTAAATAAAATGACCTCATCTCACGAGTTAGAATACACAAATAGTTGGCAAGAGCGCCAAGATTACGCAGAAAGCATGCAACCAATCATTGGTAAGCTTTACCGTAATCGTGGTATCGAAATCGCTGTATATGGCCGTCCTCTCGTAAATGCCAGTACTATCGATATTATCAAATCTCACAAAACCGTTGCTCAGTTTGAAGGCACTAAATTACGTTTGCGCGAAAGCTTCCCATTTTTAGAAGCTATCAGCAAAATGGAATTAAACTCAGCACGTATTGATATTGGTAAGCTTGCATATAGCTATTTGTTCACTGAAGCCGCAAAAGGTCGTTCAGTAGAAGAGTTTGTAAAAGATGAACTTGCAGAAATAACAGACTCACCAGCGAAAGAGCCACGCGATGTAGTATTGTATGGTTTTGGTCGTATCGGTCGTTTATTAGCGCGCTTATTAATTGAAAAATCAGGTCCATATTCAGATTTACGTTTGCGCGCTATTGTTGTGCGTGGTGGTAAAGATGGAGATCTTGAAAAGCGTGCAAGCTTACTGCGTCGTGATTCAATTCACGGTCCATTCAATGGCTCAATCACGATTGATAAAGAACGCAATGCAATTAAAGCTAACGGTAGCTACATTCAAGTTATTTACGCTAACTCTCCTAGCGAAATTGATTACACTCAATACGGTATCGATAATGCTTTAATTGTTGATAACACAGGTATTTGGAAAGACGAAGCGGGCCTTGGCCAGCATCTAGAGTGTAAGGGCGCTGCAAAAGTATTATTAACAGCTCCTGCAAAGGGTAATATCAAAAACATCGTATATGGTGTTAATAACAAAGATATTTTACCTGAAGATAAAATTGTTTGTGCAGCAAGCTGTACAACCAATGCAATAACACCAACGCTTAAAGCACTAAACGATAAGTTTGGTATCAATAATGGCCATGTTGAAACTGTACACTCGTACACGAACGATCAAAACCTTATTGATAACTACCACAAAGCAGAGCGCCGTGGCCGTGCCGCAGCACTTAATATGGTAATTACTGAAACAGGTGCTGCAAAAGCGGTTTCAAAAGCATTACCAGAGCTTGAAGGCAAGTTAACAGGTAACGCAATCCGCGTACCTACACCTAATGTGTCGCTAGCTATTTTAAATCTTAACTTAGCAACAAGCACATCAGTTGAAGAGCTAAACGCATTTTTACGCGATACAGCACTTCATTCAGACTTACGTGATCAAATTGATTACACTGCATCAACGGAAATTGTATCTACCGATTTAGTAGGTAGCCGTTACGCAGGTGTTGTTGATTCACAAGCAACAATTGTTGAAGATAACCGTATTGTTTTATATGTATGGTACGACAATGAATTTGGTTACAGCTGCCAAGTAGTTCGTTGTATGCGCGATATGGCCGAAGTGTCATTCCCAAGCTTACCTCGCTAATTTATTTGCAGTGACTTAAAAGCCAGCATGTTGCTGGCTTTTTTGGTCGTGTATTATTTTTAAAGCGTATGCCTTGTGATAGGCTTTAATTAAGAAAGTGCACATTCGTTTTACTATTTATAAAATAATGTCAGTTCTGTGAATTAATAAGCAGATAAACTTATTCAACCTAAAGGTTTTTTCATGAAAATCAGCAGCAATTTCGACAGTGGTAATATCAAAGTTATTGAAGCCACCGATCCTTTAAATATTCAATTAGAAATTAATAAAGATCACCAGTCTGAATTTTATCAGTGGTTTCACTTTCGTCTTGAAACAACACCTTACCAATTGCATAAGTTAAATATTAATGAGCTTGATAAATCAGCTTACCCAGATGGTTGGGAAGGGTATCAAGCCGTTGCATCATATGACCGCCAAACATGGTTTCGTGTACCATCAAGCTATGAAAATGGCACATTAAGCTTTGAAATTGAACCAGAGTGCGGCAGCGTATATTTTGCTTACTTTGCACCATACAGTTACGACCGCCATTTAGATCTATTATCTTGGGCACAAAGCCAAGGCGCTTGCCAATTAATAACGCTTGGTGAAACACTCGATGGCCGCGATATGAGTGTGCTTAAAATTGGTGAGCCAAGTGAAGACAAGAAAACCATTTGGATCACAGCACGTCAACACCCAGGTGAAACAATGGCGCAGTGGTATGTTGAAGGTCTACTGCACAAACTTCTTGATGACGAAGACCCACATGCAGCTGCGCTCTTATCAAAAGCAGTATTTTACGTTGCGCCTAATATGAATCCAGACGGCAGCGCACGTGGACACCTTCGTACTAACGCTAAAGGTGTTAACTTAAACCGTGAATGGCAAACACCAAGTATGGAAAACAGCCCTGAGGTTTACTTAGTGCTTAATAAAATGCGCGAAGCTGGCTTAGATATGCACTTAGACATACACGGCGATGAAGCTATCCCATATAACTTTGTGGCAGGCAGTGAAGGTATTCCAAGTTACGATGAACGCTTAAAAGGCTTAGAAGATAGCTTTAAAGCTGCGCTTTTAACTATTACACCAGAGTTTCAAGATGAGCATGGCTATCCAAAAGATGAGCCAGGTCAAGCTAACCTAACTGTAGGTTCATCAGCCACGGCTGAAGAATTTAAAGCATTAACGTACACAATTGAAATGCCATTTAAAGATAACAACGATTTACCTGATCCAGATTATGGCTGGTCAGACCGTCGTTCGTATCAATTTGGTCAAGATACGTTAGCGGCTATTGTTAATGTTGTTGATGATTTAAGATAAAACGCTTATCTAAAAGGGTATCAATAGTTTTGATACCCTTTTTGCTTTTAATAAAACCCTTTGTATAAAAAAATAATAATCATATAGCAGCTTTATTCTTAAAACGTTTTCAACGCTTCTTCGCTGCGTATCATCACCGTATCGGTACAAATCAATCTACTTTCATTTAAATACTACAGATGTAGTGCCTTTCGCCAAGTGTGTAATTATATATTTTGAAAATTAAGTGTTAACAAAGTTAGGTTACTTAAGTTAAGATTAATTAAATCATGAGTCGGGACGGGAGAGGTAAAACCTTATTTCGTAAAGCTTATGTAGCGTAGTAGCTAAAGCAGAGTCTCGTAATTAAAAATAATAAATATAACTATAGAGGATATCCATGGAAGCTTTTGTAAGTGCTGTTAATGATGTTGTTTGGAGTAATGCACTCATCTATTTATGCCTAGGCGCAGGCTTGTTTTATTCAGTATTAACTCGATTTGCTCAAGTTAGACATTTTAAAGAAATGTGTAAGTTATTATTTAGTCCTAACACGTCTGATAAAGGTATCTCATCTTTTCAAGCCCTTGCAGTATCGTTGTCTGGACGAGTAGGCGTTGGTAATATTGCTGGTGTTGCTGCCGCTATCGGCTTTGGTGGACCAGGCGCAATTTTTTGGATGTGGGTTGTTGCATTTTTAGGTGCAAGTACTGCATACGCAGAGTCTACTTTAGGCCAAATTTATAAAGCAGAAGAAGATGGGCAATACCGTGGTGGCCCAGCGTACTATTTTGACCGTTGTTTAGGGCAAAAGTGGCTAGCTGTTTTATTTGCTGTTTCAGCGATTATTGCCTGTGGTGTTTTTCTACCTGGCGTGCAAGCAAATGCAGTAGGTAATGCGTTTACCCAAGTGTTTGGCAGTGGCAACATGGTTACTACTAGCTTTGGTGACGTAGGTAGCTTTAAGTTAGTCGCTTTAGCAATCATCCTTATTGTTTTAGCGTTTATTATTTTTGGCGGTATAAAGCGTATTGCAAACTTTACGCAAGTTGTAGTGCCATTTATGGCGCTTGGTTACATAGTACTGGCATTAATCGTAGTATTTTTAAATTTAGATAAAGTAGCTGATATATTCTATTTAATTATTAGTGATGCATTTACTGCGCAGGCAGGTTTTGGTGCTGCTATTGGTTGGGGTGTTAAGCGTGGTATATATTCTAATGAAGCTGGCCAAGGTAGTGGGCCTCATGCTGCAGCTGCTGCAGAGGTTGATCACCCAGCTCAACAGGGTTTAGTACAAGCTTTTTCGGTTTATGTTGATACCATTTTTGTATGTACTGCAACAGCATTAATGATTTTAATAACGCAGCAATATAATGTTGTGGGTGATTTACCAGCAGGACAGTTTATTGTACAAAATGTAGATGCAGCCACTGAAGTAGGCTCAGCAGCCTTTACTCAAATGGCTTTATTTAGTGTATTTGGCAGCTTTGGACAAGCATTTGTCGGTATTGCATTATTCTTCTTTGCCTTTACCACAATACTTGCTTATTACTTCATTGCAGAGACAAATATTGCTTACTTAAATCGTTACTTTAAAGGCAATATCCCGCTTGTCCTTGTGAAATTTGTGATTATGTTCATGGTTGCATACGGTATGGTTAATAATTCAGGTTATATCTGGACTATTGGAGATATTGGCGTTGGCTTAATGGCTTGGATTAACATATTGGGTATTTTAGCTATTTTCTTTGTAGCTAAGCCAGCTTTGTTATGTTTGAGCGATTATGAGGATCAGAAGAAAAAAGGCGGAAAAATCACATTTGATCCAGTTAAATTAGGGATTAAAAACGCCTCGTTTTGGGAAAAGCGTCTAGAGAAACAGTCAAAAGACGCTGAGTAATTAAACTTAGTGGGCAACTTAGAAAATTATAGCCCCTAAATCAGTTGTTGGTTTGAATTCAAAAAAGACAACGAGAAATAAAACAAGTACAATAAAGGCGCCGAAAGGCGCTTTTTTTATGCGTAGTATGGAGAGAAGTATGGCGATTATTCGTTGCCCAAAATGTGCAAAATCAATTTCAGATAAACATAAGCAATGTCCGCATTGCGAAAGCAACATTGCAGAGCTAAACGACGAGCAAGTTTTACAACTTCAGCGCGAACAGCGAATTAAAAAAAAGCAGATGTTTATAAATCACTCCTTTTTGGCGCTTATCTTATTTTTAGGTGGTTTTTTCTGCTTGTACTTTTTACAACCGCAAGAAGAAACACTTCAGTGGTATGCTTACACTGCCGCGATAGGCATAGGCTGTATTTGGTACCTTGTAAATCGTATTATTTTAGTGACTCTAAAAAAGAAAAAATGACATGAACATCGACAATCTTGTACAAAATATTACTCCCGAATTATTCGAACGCTTACAATACGGTGCTTCTACTGGCAAGTGGCCAGACGGTACCGTTTTATCAGATGAACAAAAGCAACAAACAGTGCAGTTGGTTATGTTGTATCAAGCAAAGGTGGCTCAATCAAACGAGCAATTTACGATTGGTGCTAATGGTGAAATGATCCAAAAGACAAAAGCTCAACTACAAAAAGAATTCAAATCAGACAACGAAATAGCTAGGTTTAGTGAACATGATCTTTAAGCACCTTTTTACACCTAAGTGGAAACACCCAAAGCAACAAGTACGTCTTGATGCTATCGAAAAATTAGACATTGAACGTGATGCAACCATATTAAACACGTTAGCACTTGAAGATAGCTCAGCTGAAATTCGCCGTAAAGCGCTGCAAAAGGTAAATAATTTGCCGCTATGGTGGAAAGCGTATAAACAAGATCAAGCATTAAAAGATATAGCAGAGCTGCAAATATCTAATGCTGTTTTAAATAGCGAAAGTACACTAACAGCGCAAATCAAAAGTGAATACATAGAGCGTTTTGCACCTGTTAAAACACTCGAAAAGTTAGCATTTGCAGAAAAAGAACTGCAAGTACGCGTTAAATTATTAAAACGTTTAGCAAATCCAAAATTAGTAGAAAAAGCATTTAAGGAAGGTAGCGAAGAGCTACAAACTCAGTTAGTTGAACTTGTTATTACCCATCAATTAATTAAGCCATTAGTAAAACATGCAAAAGGTGATGCAAAAGCAGCACTTGAAACGCATATTGAAAATGAGCGTTTAGCAATTGAAATGCCACTTCAGGTTGAAAGTGCAACACGTGTTATTTTAGCTAAGTTAAATGCTTTACGTGAAAAAACAGATTTTGGTGTTGTAAATTCACAAGCCGGCGAATTAATGGCCCAGTGGCAAGCACTTGAGCTTAAATGGTTAAGTGATGAGCGTGTAAAACTGCTTGATGAAAAATACATTTCTATTACTACTAAGTTAGATGCACACATTGAACAGCTAAAAGCAGTACATGACAAAGAGCAGCAGCAATTAGCGCAACAACAGCGTCAATTATTAGCACTTGCAACACTTGAAGCTCTAGGTGAAGAAATTGAAAATGCCTTACAGCTTGGTCTTGAAACTCCAGAGCAAATTCAACAAGATTGGCTTGATGCAAAAGTAGCGCAAGCTAAGCAAGCTATTAGCGAAACAGAACTTGCTAATAATGCACAATCAAAACTCGCTGTAAGCAAGTTAGAAAAACTATTTACTCAAGTTGCTAAATTACCCGAGCTAACAACGGCTATTAAAGAGTACAAACTCGCTTTTGCAGCATTATGCGAAATTAAGCCAGCAGAAGATTTAGCACAATACGATGCAACTCTAACTGAATTTAATAATGGCTTTAAAGCAGCGCGTAATCATTTGAATATTTTAGATGGCGCACTGCAAAGTACCTTTAAAACACAGTTAAATGGGCATAAAAAGCAATTTTTAGCACCAATGAATGAGCTAGTTAAGCCACTTGAAAAAAACCAAAGCCAAGCAAAGCGCAAAGCTCGTGATGTTAAGCGCCTAATTGAAGAAGGTCGTTTTAATGTTGCTTTTGGCGTATTTAAAGGCTTTGAAGAGTTATTTAATACACTTACTGAGCAATATCAGCAGCCACTTGTGAACATAAAAGCAGACCTTGAAGCGCAACTTGCAGATGCGAAAGATTGGCAAAAATACGCTGCAGCACCAAAGCGTAAAGCTTTATTAGAAGAAGTAAGTGCATTAGTAAGCGAAGAGTGTACAGACCCACAACAACGCGCAGAGCAAGTAAAAGCGCTACGTAAACGTTGGAATGAGTTAGGTCGTTTAGATACAGATGAAGAAAAGCAACAAGGCGTGCAGTTTGATGAACAAATCGAGCTGTTATTTGCGCCTTGCCGTAGTTACTTCGCAGAGCAAGAAGTGCAACGCGAAGCATCAAAAGCACAACGTGAAAGTATTATTAACGACATGCATGCGCTCCATTTACAGCCAACTGCTGAGGATGACTTTGATTGGAAACAATATGAAAGCCAATACAATCGTTTAAATAAAGCGTGGCGCAGTGTGGGTAAAGTTGACCCTAAAACATACCGTACACTAAACGATCGTTATAAAAGTGAGCAACAACAAGTACTGACTTTATTAAACGCATTTCATAAAAGTAATGCAGCACTTAAAAATGAGTTAGTAGAAAAAGCGCAGCAATTATCACAAAGCGATGATTTAGCCGCTGCGTGCCAAGAGTTGAAGCAAATGCAGCAGCAATGGCAAACCATTGGCTTTGCTGGTTTAAAAGCTGAAAATGCGTTATGGCAAAAGTTTCGTCAGTATAACGATGAAACATTTACCAAGCGTAGTAGTGAGTTTGAGCAGCAAAAACTCGAGCAAAACGAGTCAGATAAGCAAGCAGTTGCAGAACTTGCTGAGCTTGAAGCAGCACTTAGTGATGTTAATCAAAGAGCGCAGTTGCACGACCTCGAAACAAAAGTGAAAGGGTACACGCAATTTAGATCGTTAGCGCCAAAGGTTACTAAGCTACTAGCTGCTATTGAAGACAAGCTTGCATTGCTTACAAGTAAATCTGAGCAAGCTAATTTAGATGCATTAATTACTGCACTTGAAAACAATGAAGCGTTACCAAGTCAGTATCAAGCACCGCTTAAAACAACATTAAGTAAAGAGCAACTTATTACTCGCATGGAAATACTAGCGAACGTAAGTTCAACCGATAAGTCACTTAGAATGGCAGAACAAGTAGCCATGCTAGATGACAAACATCGTGGCGATCATGCTGATTTAAACTATTATTTAAAACAGTTATTAGCGCTCAGTGACGGTTCAGTTGAACCTGACACACTAACGCGACTTAAAGCGACACTTGCAGCTTAATAAAACCAGCATAATATGTGCTGGTTACTATTTTACTAAGCCGCTTTAATAGCGGCTTTTTTATGTATCACTAATTCATAAACAAAAGGGTTCTCATGAGAATTTTAGTTATTATTGCAGCGTTATTTTTAACTGCCTGTAATACCACGCAAGGCATATCAGTATATTCATTTACTAACTCTGAGGTTGAGTCTGTACTGGGTAAGCAATTACCAAAGTTAAGTGAAAAAGTAAGCTTAATGGGTTTACCGGTTCAGTTTGATGTAAACGACTTAAGTGTAAATATTGGACCTGATAACCGCGATGTTGTTGTGCTTGGTGCCGATTCAAGCGCTGAAATTAATGCATTCGCACTTAAATACCCCGTGCGTTTAAAGCTGCAAATTGAAGGTAGCCCATTTTACGACAGTGAGAAAAAAGCAGTGTTTTTACGTAATATTAAATTACTTGATTCGAGTGTCGATGCCGGCGGTTTTAAAGGTAATTTAGGTGCGCTTGATAGCCAAGCAATGGATGTTATTAATGCTTTTTTAGCGGTTAACCCAGTTTATACATTAAACATGGATGACCCTAAAATGATGCTACTTAGTAAACTTCCACTTGATATGAAGGTGGTTGAAGGCGCAATTAAGCTAGTACCTCGTCTATAAGTAGATCTACCTACTTACAATATACGTATTGATTAGCCTGACTTTCAGGCTAATTAGGTTTTAATATTATGGCGGCTCCTCGTACTGTTCCCACTTCTCGGCTTTCCCGTTTTGCAAAATTAGGCTCACTTGCCACAGGTGTTGCTACCAACATGTTAGTTGATGGTGCTAAGAGCGCGCTAACTGGTAAAGGTTGGGATAATAAAAGCTTACTACTACAACCTAAAAACATTGAAAAACTAGCCACACAGCTATCACATTTACGTGGTGCAGCAATGAAACTCGGGCAATTGCTCTCAATGGATGCCGGTGATCTACTTAGTCCTGAATTAGCTCAGTTACTTGCTTTACTTCGCTCAGACGCGAACCCAATGCCTCATAAGCAGCTGGTTGAAGTGTTAAAAGAGCAATGGGGGGATGAGTGGCTAGCGCGTTTTTCTCACATTGAGCTAAGGCCTTTTGCAGCGGCTTCTATAGGGCAAGTTCATTTAGCTTATAAAGAAAATGGCGATCACCTTGCTGTTAAAATACAATATCCTGGTATTGCTAAAAGTGTAGTAAGTGATGTCGATAACGTTATTTCGTTATTAACGATTTCTCGATTATTGCCAAAAGATCTTAATATTAAACCACTTATTGGTGAGGCTAAGGCACAGTTATTAGCTGAGGCTGATTATAAACGTGAGGCTCAGTACTTAATACGTTATAAATATGCATTAGCAACTAATCCCCACTTTAAAGTACCCAACGTATATCAAGAGCACAGCACACAACAAGTGCTAACTATGGAGTATATAAAAGCAGAACCTATTGAGAGCATTACAGAGCTACCTGATAGTCAAAAAAGCTTTGTTTCAGAGCAACTTATTGATTTGTTTTTCAAAGAAATGTTTGAATTTAAATTGATTCAAACCGACCCTAATTTTGCCAACTTTCATTATCAGCTTGAGACCCAAAAAATTGTTTTATTTGATTTTGGTGCAACGCGAGAAATATCAACCGAGCTTAGCTTAGCGTACTTAGCCTTATTTAAAGCGGGTAGCGAAAACAACCGAGAAGGTGTACTTAAAGCGGCATCACACATAGGTTATTTTAAAAATGACTTAGTTGATGAGTATAAAAACAACGTCATTGATTTATTTTTAATGGCGTGCGAGCCGCTAAGAGCAGAAGGAGAATTTGATTTTAAAAATAGCGAACTCGCGCTCAAAATAAAAAATGCAGGGCTTGCCCTTAGTGCGCAATCTCAGCAATGGCATACACCGCCCGTTGATGCGTTATTTATTCACCGAAAACTTGCAGGACTTTACTTAATAGCCGCAAGGCTAGGTGCAAAAATAGATGTAAAAACGTTATTTAAGCACTATTTATAGCGTTTTAACTTACGCGTAAGTGCACTTTAAGTAATGAGTGCACTTAATGTATAAAATTGCCATAATGCTCGCGATATTTCGCGAGGTGTATTTATGATAAAACAATTTTTAAACGATCCTAAATTATTGCTAAACGCAGTAGGTGAGGGCATATACGGTTTTGACCTATCGGGTAATGCGGTGTTTGTTAATCCTGCCGCTGAGCGCATGACAGGTTGGTGCGCTGAGGAACTATTAGGTAAAAAAATACACCAATATCATCACCATACTCATGCTGATGGCACACCTTATCCCGCTGATGAATGCCAAATTTACTGCACCATGTTTGATGGAAAACGTCGTGAAGTTAAAAATGAAGTTTTTTGGCGTAAAGACGGTAGCTCATTTGCAGTAGAATACACTTCAACACCTGTTTATAAAAATGATAAGTTAATTGGTGCTGTAGCGGTATTTCGCGATATATCACTGCAACAGCAAACACAAAATGCACTGCAAGAGGCACTTACTCAAGTAAAGCACTTAAGTGAGCAGCTAAAAGATGAAAACAACTACTTAATTGCAGAGCTCAACGAAGATTGGCAAGACTCAGGGCTAGTTGGACAAAGCCATATATTTCAAACCATGTTAGATCAAATAAAACTGGTAAGTGAAACCGACAGCACAGTGCTTATACTTGGCGAAAATGGCACAGGTAAAGAGTTGGTAGCCCGTAACTTGTATAGGCTAAGCAAACGTAGCGAACAAGCCTTTATAAAAGTAAATTGCGCTGCATTTACCCCGAGCTTGCTAGAGTCGGAATTGTTTGGCCATGAAAAGGGCGCGTTTACAGGTGCCAATGAACGTCGTAAAGGGCGCTTTGAACTTGCTGATAAAGGCACCTTGTTTTTAGATGAGATAGCAGAGCTTCCACTTGAGGCGCAAAGTAAATTACTGAGAGTCTTGCAAGAACAAGAGTTTGAACGTGTGGGTGGCAGTAATACGCTAAAAGTAAACATTAGAGTCATTGCAGCGACTAATCGCGACCTATGGGAAATGGTACAAAAAGGCACGTTTAGAATTGATTTGTATTATCGGCTCAATGTATTTCCTATAAAAGTACCCGCCCTTAAAGATCGAAAAGAGGATATTCCTTATTTATGCGCTAATTTAATTGCGCAACTAAATAAACGGCTCGGGAAAAATTTAAAAGGGCTAAGTAAAAAAGCAATTACGCAGCTGCAGGCTTACGATTGGCCAGGCAATATTAGAGAGCTGCAAAATGTACTTGAACGCGAAGCTATTTTATCTAATCAAGCTGTACTTCAGCTAAGTCAGCCTTTGCAAGCGGGTGGTGAAGTCGTTATTAATCCTTCACTTACGCTCGATGAAGCGCAAAAGCAGCATATAACCTCTGTTCTTGTGTTATCGGACTGGCAAATATCCGGTGATAAAGGAGCGGCAGTTAAATTGGGCTTACCTGAGAGTACACTACGCTCAAAAATGCGAAAGTTAGGAATTGCTAAAAATTCGTGATATATCGCGAAGTTCGCTTTATATCGCGAGGTTGCTTTTTGTTTTTTAAAATAATTTCTTTAATATCAATGAAGTAGTTAAAGTTTCAGCTTGGTCTGAAAGTTGCAAATACTTGCTTAACACCCGTCATTATGAAGCAAGTACTATGAAGTTTGATATTAAAGAAGAAGACATGATTATTAAGCCCTATAATACAGAAGGGCCAATTTATATCCGCGAGCAAAAAGGATTTTTTCAGCGCATACGCCGTAATTTAGGCTGGCTGTTAATGCTAACTTTTATTGCAATACCGTGGATTCAATATAACGGACAACAAGCTGTGCTGCTTGATGTGGCAACGCAAACCTTTACTATTTTTGGTTTAACACTCCTTCCTCAAGATTTTATGATTTTAGCCCTGCTATTTATGGTGGGGGCTTTTGCATTATTTTTTGTAACTAACTGGCTTGGTCGGGTTTGGTGTGGTTATACGTGCCCGCAAACAATATGGATGCTTATGTTTTCGTGGGTAGAGCAGCGCATTGAAGGCACGCGAAATCAGCGAATTAAATTAGATAAATCTCAGTGGACGCTAAGTACTTGGCGCAAAAAAATAACTAAGCACAGTGCGTGGATTATTATTTCAGTTTTAACCGCCACCTCGTTTATGGCGTATTTTATTCCAGCAAAAAGTTTGTATATGGAAATGCTTACATTTGAATGGTCAGGTATTACGAGCTTTTGGGTGTTTTTATTCGCTTTTTGCACTTACGGTAATGCAGGGTTTTTACGCGAAAAAATGTGCACGATTGCTTGCCCGTATTCTCGTTTTCAGGCTGTTATGTTTGATAAAGATACGTTGCTTGTAACCTATGATAGCACGCGCGGTGAAAGCCGAGGGCCACGTAAACGCAAAGCTGATCCAAAAGAGCTTAACTTAGGTGACTGTGTAGACTGTAACTTGTGTGTAGAGGTATGCCCTGCAGGAATAGACATTCGAAATGGCTTACAATATGAATGTATAAACTGTGGCTTATGTATTGATGCTTGCGACGATACCATGGAGAAATTTGGTTATCAAAAAGGCTTAATTAAATACGCCAGTGAAAAACAAATGGAAGGCAAAAAAACCAATCCATTTAGATTAAAACTAATAGGATACGGCGCATTAACGGCTTTGTTAATAATTTCTATGTTTGCATGGATGCTGCAACGCACACCAATAGAAGCCTCAGTACTACGCGATAGGAATGCGCTTTATAGAGTGAACTACGAGGGCCAGGTAGAAAACCCTTATACACTTACTATTATTAATAAAACGCAGCAAGCTCTGCATTACAGTATTGCCATAGAGGGCTTGCCAGAAGCAACACTCTCAAGTCCAAGTTCTACACTTATACAGCCAGGTGCAATGAAAAGAGTCCCCGTTACTGTAACAGCCGATGGTTACAATATTGCGCACAAAGTGAGTAAGTTACAATTTGTAGTAACAGCGCAAGAAGATGCCAGCATTACTATAACCAAAGACAGTCAATTTTATAAAAATTAGTACAGTATATAAGCTCTATATAAACAATGGCTTGAGCTTTACCTAGCTCAAGTCGTTGTTTAATTCATTTAAAATAAAATGCTTTGCCGATTCTAGATTATCAAAAAGACAATCTTTGAAAGAAACGTCTCTTTTGGCGTTTTGCATTATTCGTTGCATTTGGCTTATAGCAATAGGTGATGTAAGCACAAACGCGCTAATTAAACAGTTATTCTGCTGCATGTTGTGGCTTATGGCTACCATTTCTTGCTCGGCCTGCGGGGTTGCAGCTACAACGTTTGATGAGTCACTTATATAACCCCATTTTTCGCCTTTAAATGATTGAATGGTTTCAAAAAGCGCTGTTTTAAAATTACTTAAAAGCTCAAGTTCTAGGTTTCCGCTAAATTGTGCAATAACTATATTATTTTCAAGCGATAAATTAACGTGTCCGTTTTTATTTTTGTATTCCATTAATACCTCCTAAATTAGCTTTTTATCTAAATTTAGTTTAGCAGCCAAGAGGGTACAAGCGGCTGCAAACTTATTAAAGTGCTTTAATATAGTTAAGGGCGCTTTTAATAACCGCTACTTGCGCCAAAATACATTCTTCATCTGTGGCTGTTGGGCTATCAGGGTATACCTCTGTTGTGGTTACATAGGGTGCATCTGTAAAGCCCATACACAAACCTAAATCGCGTGCTGCGTAATTAATAACGCCAAATTGCTCTTGAGGGACGCCTATTAACTGGTTATTTTCATCACTCGGTGCAATGTGCGTGACCTTTGCTACATCTTCGATAATTACTTTTTGAAATTCAGGCTCAGGCTTATTGGTATCGGCCACTAAATAAAACCCATCAGGTATGTTCCAATTAGTGTTTGTTGTGCCTTCACGGGCAGCAAGTGCGGGTCTAAATTCACTGTTATCGCTGTCGGTTGTTTCGTGTAAATCAATATGAGCAACTAAGTCTACATCGAGTGATTTTACAAACGCCATAATAGCTGCTGACTCTTGTGCTGGGCTGCCTTCGTAAAATGAGCGGTTAGGATCAATAGCATCAGGGTTCCAGCGATTTATTGTTTCATATCCCCAAGGGCTAATGCAGGGCGCAACAACAATATTAAACTGCTCAGAGTGTTGCATAGCAGATGTTTTAGCAAATCTAAGTGCGCCATGTACGCCACTGGTTTCGTAGCCATGTACACCACCGGTGATTAAAACAGTTGGTTTATTGGCATTAAAGTTAGGCGTTTTTAATATATATAATGGGTAAGTACCAGCGGCGTAATTAAGCTCGCCGTATTGCTCTATATCTAAGGTGCTTTTAAGGTCATTAATTAGCGTTACGACTTCGTTTTGGTAACTGCGTTTAATGTTTTGGCGTGCTAACCACTGGGCTTTATCGTTGTTATTCCATTTTTTGCCTGGTGTGCCAATAGGGTATGTGCTGTTAGTCATAATAAACCTTTATATCAACTGTTATTTGTTCTCCTATAAATAAGGAGGGCAATTACAATTGGTAAAATTACTTAATAAAGGCGTAGCTTAACGCTGAGTAAATTAGCGTGCAAATTAAAACGTTAAAGTCATATTTTTAATAGCGCGTGATTGCTGGGCTTTAATATAACTTTGGTTTGCGAACTCACCCGAAATACTACCTAGTCGTTCACGCTTTACACTAACGGTTAAACTACACGTTTTACTTTGATCTACTTGCGAGCTGCTAAACATATCTAAGCTTTGCAAATCTATTTCAAGGCGCGAAGTGCCAAGCGCAAAAAGCATTGATTGTAAAAGTGTTTCATTATTATTGTTAGTGCAGCTACTGCTAAGTTCTACTTGACTAGTACTATTGGGATCAGTGCCATCTAACTGAACTGTAAGGGGACTATTAATACTAAAAGTTTGGTTGTTACTCGGGGTTAAAATAATAAAATTTAAAGGTAGTTCCACACCTGAATTCGCATTTATACCATCGTCTCGTTTAAATTTTATATCAAACTGTTGATTATCGTCAGTGGCATTTATATACGCTTGGTAATCAACGTCTAAAAAGTCGGTATCTTTTGTAAGTACAATAGCAGTGTTATTCACAACAGCTTGTAATGAGTCGCTATCGCTTAAAACAATGTTTGAGCCATTAGCATCTCCCGCATTTAGTTCTGCGTTAACACGCGTGCGGTTACCGTCAGAAACCAGCTCAAAGCCTGCCCAAATTCCTTTTGTTTTTATTAAATTCGACTCTGTTTCTGATGTACATGCGCATAATAATAAAATTAAAGCAGTTGTGGTAATGCACTTTTTAAGCATGTTAGCTCCTTTTAACCACTGAATTAGCTATAAGTAATTGTTTAATTGCGGATATACCTAGTAAATATATTAAGTGTATTTGTGCATTGTTACACAACACGCTATTTGTAAATGTTTAAAATTGTTAATGGTTGTGAGTAAAATGCTAATATTAAGTTTTAAAAGTCAGCCTGCTAAGAGGTTACTTTATAAATGACTACTATTTAGCGTTAAATGTAATATAAAAGAGTATGTTACAATCAAGTCAAAGCATATCTTCATATTGAGTATTATGGCGCAGTATATTGCTACTCCAAGTTGGCTAGGCCGTTTTTTTACCCGTATTAAACACGTAACTATTGAACAAGAGCGCCTTGTTGTGCATTTTAGAAGTGCTCCTTCGCGGACATTTTTAATTAAAGACTTTTATAATTACTCAATACTTAAAAATCGTTTATTTAGCGCCAAAATTAATTTGTGCGATAGTAGCAATACATCAATTAGCTTTTTAAACAAAGCGCAAGCTAAGTCTTTAAATACCGCCCTTAACACGCAATTTTCAGCCATGCTGGAGCAAAAAGTAAATAACGCCAAGGCTTTGCTAAAGCGTTATGCTTTAGATGAGTTTTTACGTGATAGTTCCATGAAAATACTTAATAACGAAGTATTTTTACTTGCTAAACAATACGCTCAAAGTACAAACACATGGCAACAACACTTATCGCCAAGCAGTATTAAATTTTTAAATATACTGAGCTCCACACCCAATACTCACGATGCAATCACACAGCTGCGCCATAAATATGAAAAAAAACAGCTAACTCTTAAAAATGACTTTTTTAATCAAGTAGAGTCAAATCCATTAACAACAGAGCAGCGCTTAGCGGTAATACGCGATAACGATAAAAACCTAGTATTAGCGGCAGCAGGCACAGGTAAAACATCTGTGATGGTAGCAAAATCGTTAGATTTAATAGCGTGTGATATTGCCAAGCCTGAGCAAATTTTGGTGCTGGCCTATAATAAAACAGCAGCAAATGAGCTTAAAGAGCGCTTTATTAAACGCGCCACGCATGCAAACTTGCATACCAAAGTACCCACTATTTTAACGTTTCATGCGCTTGGGCTTAAATTATTACAAAGTGCTAAAAAGCCAATCGAGTTGTCAAAATTTGCAACCGACCCAGTTCAATTAAATAGTTGGTTAACTGGGTGGGTAAGTAAAAAAATACAAACCGAGCCACAGTTTTTAAAAGCATTTGTAGATTTACTCCATGAGCCGATTGATATATTTAGCTTTAAAGATAATGCACAGTACGAGCGGTACGTACGCGATAACGAATACCGTAGCCTTGCGGGACATAAAGTAAAAAGTTATCAGGAAGTGCTTATTTCAAACTGGCTACATTTGAATTGCGTGGCGCACAGTTATGAGGTGAATTATCACTTTAATCAAGGCGCAGAGCTAAGTGGGCAATACCAACCAGACTTTTATATACCTCAATACGATATTTACTTAGAGCACTTTGGCATTGATAGGCAAGGGAATACTCGTGCCGATATAGATAAAAAACACTATAACGAGCAAATTGCATTTAAGCGTAAGTTACATAAAAAAAATGGCACCACTTTACTCGAGACCTTTCATTACAACTGGGTAGAAGGAAAGCTTGAGCAAACTCTCGCAAAGCAATTAAAGCAGCATAATGTTGAATTAGCACCTTTAAGTAGCGACGAAATATTTCATACTTTAAATAACTCAGGACAGTTACAGCAAGGCATTGATAAGTACATAAAATGCTTACAAGCTATTCGAGTGGAGCAACTAAGTAATAAGCAAATAGCGCAGCGCATCAAGCAAAGTGGTATTAAAAACTATCAACAATATGCAAACTTGTTAGTGCAAATTCACGACGCTTATATAAATGAACTAAGCACGCAAAATGCCATTGATTTTGACGACATGATTATTCAAGCAACAAAGGCGATAGTAAGCGGAGATTTTAATATTCCGTGGAGCCACATTTTAGTTGATGAGTTTCAAGATATATCAAGTGCGCGTATGGGTTTTTTAAATGCCATATTAAAATATGGCAAAGGAATACGCTTTACTGCGGTAGGTGATGACTGGCAAGCAATTTATCGGTTCTCGGGTGGTAATTTAGCGCTTACTACACGCTTTAATGAATTAGTGGGCAGCCACTCACTTACTATGTTGCAAAAAACATTTAGATACAACAATAGCATTAGCGATGTAGCGGGGCGCTTTGTAATGCAAAACCCTGAGCAATATAAAAAGCAGATCAGCACACATACGCAAGTAACCACACCACAAGTTATTTTGTTAGACGATTTATACCAAGGCACTAAATCGATAGAAATAAAAGTACAGCAGAGCATAAGCACTATTCAAAAAAATGATGCATCAGCGAGCATTGCCATACTTAGTCGATATAGATACATGTTAAATAGCGTGCAGCAGCATTTAAAAGATAAAAAGCATACAAACCCTCTTTATTTTTGGACATTGCATAGCGCTAAGGGGCTTGAAGCCGATTACTGTATTATTATTGGTTTTGAACAAGGTAAATTAGGGTTTCCTAGCGATAATCAAAATAACGTGCTGGTGGAGTCGTTATTACCAGAGCAAGATGAATTCACTCACTCAGAAGAAAGGCGTTTGCTTTATGTAGGTATTACGCGCGCAAAACATAAAGCGTATTTAATTGCAGACCCTTATGCATGCTCAGCGTTTGTAAAAGAACTAGTAAATGACGATTATCCTATTCAAATCGGCTCCACGTTGTTTAACAAGTCGCAACTAAAGCAAAGAGAGTGTAATACGTGCAGCGACGGATTAATTGTGCCAAAAACGGGTCAGTATGGTGATTATTATAGCTGTACTAATACGCAGATTTGCGAAACTAAACTACGAGTGTGTAAAAGCTGTAGTAGCCCATCGATTGATAAAAACACGTATTCACAATGTGTGAATACAGAGTGTAAAACGCAGCATCCAATTTGTGAAAAGTGTGGTCGCGAAATGCGTAAACGTAAATCTAAGCACGGTGAATTTTTAGGATGCAGTGGTTTCGCGCTTAAAGAGGATAACTGTAAAAACACTCGAAAAATGAATGTTTAACGGCTAACGAGCAGGTTTACACCTGTCTATTTTATAGAACAATGTAAATAGAAATTATATTCATTTGATTGATTTTAACAAGTTATCAATGTCTAATAGAAGAATGAGCTTTAACTGTTGTTTATTATGCATTTTTTCAATAGGTTCTTTTTATTAAACGATCACTATTCAGCCCCTGATCAGGTTGCTAATTGGCGAATAAGTGCACTGCGCATTATTCTATCATTAGTAATGGTGTTATGTTTTGCTGTGGTGTGCCACACGTACGCAAGCGCTATTGAGTTTAACTTAATTTATATTGTTGTATTAACAAGCAGTTTTTTTGCGACTGTATGCGGTTTGCTTATAGCAAGTAAGCGTTTTTATCACTTCAGCGCTCATGTACTTTTAATCGCTATTGTAGCTGCTAGCGTGTCAATGAACTTATTTTTAACAGATCTAGAGCTTGCTAAAGTGGGCTCTATGTATATGTATTCCTGCCCAATAATCGCACTTATGCTACTTGGTTATAGAACAGCCCTTGCTTATGGCGTATTAAACATTGTACCGTTTTATATGATCATCAATAACGTTGATGTATCGGGCTTAACTGGCATTGCTCAACAACTTCCCGATGCCAGCTTATACATTACAGGGCTAATATTCTTATTTTTTAACATTTGTATTCCCCTTGCTGTAGCACGCACAATTGTGGCTGCTAAGCGTTTAAACAAAACAATGATAAGCGCTAATACACACCTTAAAGATAAAAATGAGCTTTATCGAAGCCTGTTCACCGAATCAAATAAAGCCAAAATTATTGTTGACGAAAACCTTGTCATTACTGATTTTAATCAACATGCTATTGATATGTTTGGTATAAAAAAAGAATTAAAAGAAGAATGCGTTAACCTTTCTCATTTATTTCCTACTTTAGTTTTTGACGCCCCTAATGCTCAAAATAAAATTGTGAAGTACAAAAAAAGCTATTTTAAAGCCTGCTACCAGCAAATAACAATGAGTACAAACTACCGTGTATACGACTTTTACGATTGCACGCAAGAGCAGCTCATTAAACAAAACTTATCGATGATGGAACAAGAAAATAAACGTTTACGCTTTAGAGACTCGCAAACAAAACTACCTAATAGAGAATGGTTTGAGCTGCAATGCGACAGATTAACAAGCAAATACCAAAAAGGTTTTTTTATCGTTGTTACCCAAAGTGCAAATAGTGAATACTTAAATTTAAAGCTCACTAAAGCCGACTCTCAAGCATTACTTATTAACGCGTACAAGCGTTTAAAGGCGATGGCAGATGGGCCGTTGTTGTGTGCCCATATAGGAGTAGGAAAGCTTGCTTTTATAATTGGCGCAAACTCGCAAAACGAGCTTGAAGATAAGCTATTAATGCAAATAAAAAATACATTAGATAAAACTTATAATGTGTTTGGCACTAAGTGTCAGCAATCATTTTTATTTGGTTTTGCAAAGTATCCTGATCACGGAAAAAACAGCACAACAGTACTTAGCAATGCGTGCGAAGCACTTAAACTAGCAAATTGTAATATGCCCCTTAGTGGTTATAACGAAAAACAATCACAAGCTTTTATCGAAAAATACGAAATTTCGATGTTGCTAGACGAAGCGCTTCAGCAGGGCGATTTGTCGGTACACTATCAACCTAAAGTAGATGCAACGGGTCAATGTATAGGGCTTGAAGCTTTAGCGCGTTGGAACAGTCCCATACTAGGTAATGTGTCGCCAGTGGTATTTATTCCTATTGCCGAAGAATACAGAATGGTCAGTAGATTAACCGATTTGATTATTCAAAAAGTCTGCGCTCAAATTGCCAATTGGACTAAGGCGGGTTTACCGAGTGTGCCGGTGGCAATAAATATATCTCTAATTGATTTTAGTCAAACCGATTTTATGTCAAAACTGGTTAAATACCTTGCCGACTTCAACGTAAAGCCACCTCAAATAGAGTTAGAACTGACTGAAACCTCTCTTGAGGCAAACCAAGCGCATTCGCTAAAGCTTATGCAAACACTGCAATCGTGGGGTTTTACTATTTCGGTTGATGATTTTGGAGTGGGGTATTCTAATATTGCACGCCTTGCCGATTACCCTATTAACAAACTTAAGTTGGATCGCTCATTAATCAGCCAAGTAACGAGCTCTACGCGTCAAAAAAGTTTAGTTAAAGCGGTGCACGTTATGTGTGAAGAGCTTGATATTAAGTGTGTAGCCGAAGGAGTAGAAACCCAAGAGCAAGTAGCAATAATGGCGCAAATGGGGTGTAAAGAATTTCAGGGCTTTTACTTTGCGAAACCAATGCCAGCCGAAAATTTTGCAGAGCATGTTAGCCGCCATGGCTTAGTGTTTAACCCTAAAGAGATGACGGCTCAACTTTAAATGTATAGCAGGTATTTTATTACCTAATTACAAAGCTGTTGGGCGTTTATAGTTATTTCGCACTGATGAATAACTCCTGCTCCCCAATGCTGTATATCTGATTGAGCGGTACAGCCTGCATCTTCAATTAAAGCAGTATTGGCATCACATAAAAGTAGCACTGCGTTATCATCTTGTACGTTTACAATAAGCGTGTATTCCCCAAAAGGTGCAAGTTTGCTTAAATCGTTATTAACAGCGGCTTTTAACAATTCATCAGTTGTTGAATAGGGTGTTTCACTAAATTTTAGTGTGCCATCAACGGCTGTAGCAATATCTTTTAATTGTGAGGCTAAGTCGGCCATCACTTCTGGATTGTTGTTTTTAGGAGTGTAGCAACCGCTAAGTAATACTATGAGGCTTATACAAAGTAAGTGTTTCATTTTATTTGCTCCATACCGTCATCGTGTTGTGTTCATCGTAGCCTGTATCTAGGTTCCAATTTTTAATTGCACTGTAATCAGTATCTAAAAATACGGCATTGGCAATAATGGTTATGTAGTGCTGAATATTACTAACGGCAAAGTCAAAAATATCGTTGTAATGCATAGGCTCGTGCGGTGTTTTTAGTTGTTCAATAAAAGTGGGGTCTACTTCGTTTGGGCGAGGATAAAACAAGCCTAAATCAGCAGCAACATGGCGTGCACAGGCAAATAATCGATAGCTTTCTTCAACATTATTTACCACAAGCTGAAAACCGTTATGCCATGAATTAAAGTTAGGAGCGTGTTGTGCTGCGTAGCTTGGGTGAACCGTTAATAAAGCATGTTGCCAAATTTTTGCAATATCGGTATCAAAATTATCGTCTTTGTTAGTACAAGATCCAATATTTTGTTGCACGCGATCAGCATAACCTAACTCACCTAAGTTTAAACGTTGCCAAATAAACGCGTCTTGATTCATTTCGCAGGTACGGTGCGCCGTTTGGTTTTGCTCATACGGGCCTACTTTTAATTCAACAACCGGATGCACTGTTATATCTGCAGCAACATGGGCCATATAACCGCATAACCAAGCAAAACATTTCTCAAATGCTTCACCTTCAAGTGTTTTACAGTGTTCAATCATGGCTTTAAGTAAATCGCCTGTGTGCTCATAGTGCATTAGGTCGGCCCAAGCATTTTGGCCAGGCTGCGCTACAGCTAAGTAAGGATAATCGGGGGCTACACAGCCTAGTTCAAGGTATGCTTGGCGTTGGCTTAAAATAAGCTTTGCTTTTTTAGGCATATCCATTTTAGCGAGTGACTTGGTTTGCGTTGCAATATTAACGGCAGTGATGTGCGCAAAAGCACCTGGCATTGTCATATCCTTATGATTTATTAATAAGGGTACAGATTAACATTGAGAGGGGGTTAAATAAAGCCAACTAAATGCAAGTATAGCGTGGTAAACACCTATTAAATTAGCTGCTCAACTAATTGGCCATTCTCGTATAATTTAGCATGTTGACGCTTATGTTCTTCAAATAGGTAAGCTCTTAGTTGCTCTTGACCGCTATGAATTTGCGTTATTTTAGCGGCTATACCTTGCGTGCTTTGCCTTACGGGTTCTATTTCCATCGAAATACATTGTTTGTTAGGCAAAATAAATTCCATGTGCTGCGATTTATTTAAATGGTTACCTTTTCTGAGGGGTTTTAAAAACATCCCCGTGTTTGATATTGATTCAATTTTAAACCCTTGGCTTTTAATATTTAGCTCACTCCAGCGCCAACTACGCAGTGTGCCTTGTGTGTCTATTACTTCGGGGGCGTTTAAAATAGGTTTGATTATACCGGCGCTATCAATTTTTAAGTCCAGCGGAAACCATAACTGATAGTGTGCAACTTCTGCGAGCAGGGTTAAATTAGCGCTACTAAGTAAGTGAGCAATATTGGCTGGTACTGAACTTTGTAACGTTAAAACGTGACTGTTGTGGGCATGTGACTTTTTATTAGGCTTGAATAACTCAGCAAAAAAATTTATCTCTTCATTAGAAAAGTCCATATTTCACCCCAGTTACATAAAATAATTCACCACCGTAATTTAAACAATGAAATTGGTCAATAAATGCTCCGTTTAAATTTGTTTAGATAATATTTACAAAGACAGAGGGGCAAACTAAACAATGTATTTAAATGCAGTGCTTAACCCGAACGTTTTTCAGAGACTTGAATTATTTAACATTTACAAAAATATATTTAGGCGCCAGTGGCTAGCTGTTAAACTACAGCACATTAGTTTTATTATTTATATTAGAGTTTACATTATGATATGTGCATTTTTACGTGATCAACAGCCGAAGTTACTGGGTATGGTAGTGGCATTGGTCGGTGCAGGATTTTCAATAAATGCAGTGGCTCAAGAGCAAAGCCAAACTTTAATTTTAGTGGGGTCAGAGCTTACTACCTGTACTAGCGCCAAGCTCAATAATTGCCAAAAAGAGGCTGTTATTGATGGTAAGTCACATAATTTATATACACTTAGCAGCTCTCAAATAAAAAACATCGCGCAGCATTGGCCTAATAATAATGTTGAGGCAAAAACGGCTGTATTAAAAACACTTAAAACCATACAAAGTAAATCGTCAAATAGCGTATCAAAAACAGATTTACTCTGGCAGTGGCGCGATATAAATAATCAGCAATTAGAAAGTCTAACTCAGCAAGAGTACAACTTTGTATTTGATATGCTAGAAGTACCGCTACTTGATAAAAACGGTGAGCGTTTAAAAGAGCAAGTAAATACCGATTTTAATAATGAGGTTGCGACTAATAATATTTTACAATTTGTGTCGGGCAGTTTAAAAGTTAATAACGCAAAACCAACCATGCTTGCTATTACGGCTTCGAGCCGCGACCCTTATGAGTCGGCAGATGTAGCGCAAAGTCTTTTGGCACAATCAAATATAAACACTCAATGGTTAGCACTAACGCCAGCGCTTGCTAAAGCGATTACGAGTAACTCGTGCGATGAATTACCAGCGCTTAGAAATACATTAATGAATGTGTATAACCGTGAAGTGATTTATCCCGATCGCACAAAGGCCGAATACGCTTTATGTAAAAATGGCACTAATGCACTTGTATCACTTATTAAAAGCAGTACCGGCGTTATGTTTAATAGCGGTAATGCAGCATTAACTCACAAGGTATTATTTGATCAAAACAATAACCCATACCCGTGGACGCAAGCATTGCAAACTCGCCCAGTAATTGTAGGTGAAGGCGCGGGCGCAGCCATCCAAAGTAAAGTGACGGGCATGCTTACAAATACGACAAGCCTTGAGGCACTTCGTAAAAGTGAAAATAACACTAATGCTGGTGGGCTGGGCAGTTTTAACTTTGGTGTACTAGATACTCAATTTAGCGAACAAAACCGTACATTTAGGCTTGCAGCAGCGCTAAATAAAAACGAAGTCAAAAATATTAAAACAGAGATTCAACATGGTTTTGGTATTGATGAAAATACGGCTTTGGTTGCTATTAAATCGCCAGAAGGTAGTTTAATAACCGTAATAGGCAAAAGTGGTGTAGTGCATTTGGCTAACCAAGGTAAAGCCCAACCTGAGAGTAAGAGCTATAGCTACTCGTACTGGCCTACAAACAGTGTAATTGAAATTACCAATAATACGTTTACCTTAAGCGCACGCACAATAGATGAAGCGTTACCCGCTATAAAAATACCTCCACTGCCAGTGCAGCGTTTTGGCTCAATTTTAACAAATTCAAAACTGCGTTCACTTACTCAAGCTATGTGTTTAAGCCAAGAGCAAAGTGCGGTAGCCCAACAAGACGAGTTTATAATTAGCCTTACAGCAACGAGTGACACACAGTATCATCGCGTAAATGCAAAAGAGTTTGGTTGTGCGCTAAGCAATTTAGAGTTAGCTATAAAGTCGATTTAGTGACTAACCTGAGCCAAGGGTTTAAGTTTTTGGCTCTTCTCTATAAAATAGCCACCATAATGATTTAAAAGCCTTACTAAAAGAGTGTTAAAATGAATAAAGAAAATGATGTAATTTCCAGTCTAGTCGAATTAGAAAGCTTTTTATTAAATGTAGAAAACGGCGGTCTTGGCCTTAAGGGTGTTTCGGGCGTTGGTATGGCAACAAACAATAGTGATGGTAGTCGTTTTGTAGCCGTGTTTGACGATAATCAAAAATTACTTTTAGCGCGCGGTATTACAGAAGATGTATTCCAAACAGGGCAAGATATGGTACGTAATGGTGTAGGGCGCAAGCACTAGTACTTTAATAAAAAAGCGCTTAGAGCGCTTTTTTATTTTAATTTCAATAAATTGAAATCAAATGCCTTCATATAGATTCCACAAAGGCCACTTCAAGTTAATAACAATTAAATACAACCCACTCAAAAACTACAAGACCTACTAGGTAAATTCGTTTTATTAAGTGTGCTTTGATAAATAAGTAGTGCTACGGATAAATTGTAGAATCAAAACAGATGGATTTTGGCTATATTTTGAAGAGAAGTTTAACTTATTGATATAGAAGGAGTTTATACCAATTCGCTTAATTAAGTGATCTATTTTTAGGATGGAAAAACGTGTTGATAGCTAGGCAAAAAATTCGCTATTTAGTTGTTCTAAATGAGAATTTTTTAACACAGGTAGCGACACGTTTAGCCCCGCAAAATGATTAAGTATTATTGCGGATTGGTATTAATGGTCGGTATGGAGAGATTCGAACTCTCGACCCCTGCCACCCCATGACAGTGCGCTACCAAGCTGCGCTACATACCGACGTTGTTTGCAATAGTACGTGTATTTTTTTAAAAATCAATAAGCGATTGTTTGTTTGGGTGTTTATTACGCAAGAGGCCTAAAAAGACACCCTTGCGGTGTATTAATTAGCTAGTCTTTATTTAACCACTTTTTGATCGAGTCATACATCTCATCTCGTATTAATGGCTGAGCTTTTTTGTTAGGGTGTAAACTATCGTTTTGCATTAGCTCAGGTTGACTGGCAATATCGAGCATAAAAAAGTTCATTAAATGCGCATTTGTTTCTTCGCTAACGCGCAAAAAAGTGTCAGTAAACATTTTACTGTAACGCGGGCCGTAATTAGGGGGAATGTAAATCTCCATTAAGGCGGTCATCGCATTAGCTGCTTGGCTTTTTTGAATAAGAGACGTTAAGTTAGTTTGCATTTTTTTGACTGGAAAACCACGTAAACCGTCATTAGCACCTAGCTCAATAAGTACATGAGTGGGTTCGTATTGCTCAAGCAATGCATCTAAACGGCGTAGGGCTCCACCAGATGTTTCGCCACTAATACTGGCGTTGATAAGTTCAATGTCGGCTTGTTCGTCATCGTATTTATCTTGTAACAATTTTACCCAGCCTTCTTCTTGTTGAAGTCCGTAGGCTGCGCTTAAACTGTCACCGAGTATTAAAATCGTGTTGTCGGCTGCTGCGCTCAGCGGTTTGATAACTAAAAATAAAATGAATACTAAACGAAGGATTGAATGAGTCATATGTCAGCGCTTTCTCAATTAAATATAATTCAGGTTAATGGTTTGTCTAAAGTAGTCTCTACCTTTGAAGGTGAGCTGCCCATCCTCAGCGACATCAGCTTTAATGTCAAGCATGGCGAGTCTGTTGCTATAGTTGGCACGTCAGGCTCTGGTAAATCAACGTTACTCAGTTTATTAGCGGGGCTGGATACCGCAAGCAGCGGCGAAATATTTTTAGATGGCGAGCCATTACACAATTTAGATGAAGAAGAGCGTGCTGCACTGCGCGCGGCTAAAATTGGATTTGTGTTTCAATCGTTTATGTTAGTCCAAAGCTTAACGGCACTTGAAAACGTTATGCTACCAGCAGAGCTTGCTGGTGAAAGTGATGCGAAAGAGCAAGCAATTGCTTTGCTTGAAAAAGTAGGCTTGAGCCATCGAATTGATCATTACCCGTCGCAACTCTCTGGCGGTGAACAGCAGCGTGTTGCTATTGCGCGAGCATTTATTGGTACACCTAAAATACTATTTGCTGATGAGCCTTCGGCTAATTTAGACAGCAAAAACGGTAAAATGATTGAATCCTTATTATTTGATTTAAATACTCAGCACGGTACTACGCTTATTTTGGTAACTCACGATGAAGGGCTTGCACAAAAATGTGAGCACATTATTCAAATAGAAGCGGGTTTACTGGTAAAAAGCCAAGTAGAGGACGTTGCTAATGTGGGTTAAGTTAGCGCTTAAGTTATTTTCGCGAGAATTTCGCCGTGGTGAGCTCACGGTTATAAGCGCAGCTATCGCCCTTGCTGTTTTAACCGTGCTTACACTGTCGATGGTTACTGAGCGAATAGGGCAAAGTATTGCGCAAAAAAGCAGTGCTTTTATTGCTGCAGACCGTGTACTTGCAAGCGATCATGTTCTCGATACTGCTTTTATTACTAAAGCACAGAGCCAAAATTTAAAAACGGCGCAAATGGTGTACTTCGACACTATGTTGTTTGCCGATGATGAAATGCAGTTTAGCTCAGTAAAAGCGGCATCTAATGCGTACCCGTTAAAAGGGCAGTTAAAAGTTAAAGATACCCTAACCGGTGAAACTAAAGTTGCTAATAGCGGACCAACGCCGGGTAATGTGTGGCTAAGTGAATCGGTATTTTACAGTTTAAATATTGATATAGGCGCGCAAGTAGAGCTTGGTGCTGCATTATTTAATGTTTCAAAAGTTATTGTAGAAGAGCCCGATGCGCCATTTAATGTATTTTCGAGCAGCCGCCGCGTGCTTATCAATATTGACGATGTGGCAAAAACCGAAGTTGTGCAGCCAGGTAGTCGTGTTTATTACCGCCAACTTTATGCAGGTAGTGAGGCCGACATAAATAGCTTTTACGAGTGGCTTAAACCACAAATGAAAGAAAACCAACAATGGTACGGCGTTAAAGACCGTCAATCACCTATTTCAAATAGTTTAAACCGCGCAGAGAGCTTTTTATTACTAGCCGGCCTATTAGGTATTATTTTAGCCGCAGTGGCTATAGCTGTTTCAGCAAAACGTTATTGTGAACGCCAATACGACCCAGTAGCGATGATGAAAACGCTCGGCGGTAGCCGCTCAATGATCCGCAAAATATACATGCTTCATTTATTGCTTGTATGTGCAATGGCGGTAAGTATAGGGCTGTTAATTGGTTATGGCTTGCAAGAAATAGCAACAAGTTACTTATCAAAAAGTATGGGCACAGAGTTACCTTTAGGTGGCTTTAAACCTTGGCTGGTGGCTATAAGCACTGGCGTAATTTGTGCCGTTATGTTTTCTATTAAACCATTATTTGATTTATTTGATATTCCACCGCTTAGAGTTCTGCGCCGTAACTTAGGTGACAAGTTGGCAGTAAGTCGTGTGCATTTAGGCATGAGTGCGCTAACTGTGTTTTTATTAATGTGGTTATTTAGTAACAACATAAAAATAACGCTTATTTTGTTTGCCTCAACGCTTGCGCTAATTGGTGTGTTGTTTTTGATATCTAAATTAATATTTGGTGGCGGTCGAAAATTAGGGCTTAAGCCAGGTAACAGTTGGTCGCTTGCAATTGCATCTATTCAAAAGCGTGCAAATGTGAACGCGGTACAGTTAATTAGTTTTTCGTTAGCGATTAAATTACTGCTGTTTTTAGTGGTACTTAAAAACGACATGATATCTGATTGGCAGTCGCAACTTCCAAGCGACGCGCCTAATGCGTTTTTAGTTAATATTACGCAAAATGAGCTTGAGCCAATTAATGAATATTTAGCTCAAAAAGATATTCAAGTATCAGAGTTTTATCCCACTATTCGTGGGCGCGTAAATGCGGTGAATGGCGAGTTGGTAGCACGTTCAGTATCGCTGCAAGACAACGAGAAAAAAGACGAAGAAGCACGTGCAGGTATTGGCCGCGAGCTAAATCTTACATGGCTTAAAGATGTGCCTGACCAAAATGAAGTAACACAAGGCACGTGGTTTGGTGAAAATGCGATGGCTGAAGCCTCAGTAGAGGAGTCGATGCTTGAGCGTTTAGATGTTGAGATAGGCGATACGCTTACATTTTTAATTGGTTCGCAGTCGTTCGATGCTAAAATCACCAGTGTGCGCAAAGTTAATTGGGCCACGCTTAAACCTAACTTTTTTATTATTTTAAGCCCAGATGTACTTGCAGATTTTCCGGCAACGTATATTTCGTCGGTACGTATAAATCCAGATCAAAAGCGTGACTTTAGCCAGTTATTGCGTACTTACCCTACTATTACAGCGATTGATATTGATAACTTTGTTAAGCAAATACAAACAACTATTTCGCAAGTATCACTCGCTATTGGCTTTGTACTTGCAATTGTTGTGCTGTGTGGCGCGCTTGTACTTATATCGCAAGTGCAAGCTAGTTTAGGTGAGCGTATGCAAGAAATTGTAATACTTAGAACGCTTGGCGCTAAAAGCCGATTAATTAAAAACGCGACCTTGTACGAGTTTTTATTACTCGGCGGTTTAGCTGGCTTAGTTGCCGCATTTTTTAGTGATATAGCGCTTTTAATTGTGCAGCAACAAATGTTTGATTTAGCAGGTAAGTTACACCCGCATATATGGATTATAGGTCCGGTAGCTGGCGGCGTATTTGTGGCAGGTTTAGGCTATTTAATGATTGCCCGAACACTTAAACAAAACACCCAAGGATTAGTGCGTGCCCTAGGGTAAGCTTAAACTAACATGCTCTGTAAATGCCCACCTAGTACGTGGGCATTTTTGTTTTTCTTTGTACTGGTAATTTATACAGTGCTCTGGCATTATTAGCGTAATTTAAAAATAATAACAATGGAGCGCTGTTTGGCCATCATTTTAGGGATCGATCCTGGTTCACGTTTGACCGGATATGGTGTTGTTGCCCATCAAGGTTCTAAATTTACATACTTAGGCAGTGGCTGTATTAAGTTAGCCGATCATCCTTTTCCGGTTAGGCTTAAAATGATCTACCAAGGCATTACACAGCTTATTGAGCAGTTTTCGCCAGAAACCTTTGCCATTGAAAAAGTATTTATGGCGCACAACCCCGATTCAGCTTTAAAACTAGGCCAAGCTAGAGGCGCTGCGATTGTTGGCGCTGCAATGGCCGACTTACCCGTATTTGAATACTCAGCTAGGCAAATTAAGCAAGCAGTAGTAGGCAACGGTGGCGCAGATAAAACACAAGTGCAACACATGGTAAAAAATATTTTAAAATTACCCGGTACGCCACAGGCCGATGCAGCTGATGCACTCGCTATTGCGATTTGCCACGCCCACTCAGAACAAAATTTAATTAAACTAGCGGGCAGCGCAAGCAAAACCGTTAGAGGACGTTTAAGGAAATAATTATGATAGGCCGCTTAAATGGTATTTTAGTCGAAAAACAGCCACCAGAAATATTACTCGAAGTAAGTGGTGTAGGTTACGAAGTACAAATGCCAATGACCTGTTTTTACGACTTACCAAAAATTGGTGAAAATGCGATTGTTTACACTCACTTTGTGGTGCGTGAAGATGCTCAACTATTATTTGGTTTTAATAATAAAGTTGAACGTGCTTTGTTTAGAGAGCTATTAAAAGCAAATGGCGTAGGGCCAAAACTTGGCTTAGCTATTTTATCGGGCATGTCGGCAAAACAATTTGTAAGTTGTGTAAATAACGAAGACTCAACATCGCTTGTTAAATTACCCGGTGTAGGTAAAAAAACAGCCGAGCGTTTAGTACTCGAAATGAAAGACAGGCTAAAAGATTGGGGTAATGATTTATTTACGCCATTTAGTGACAGCGCAGTAATAGAGCCAATGAGCGATGCGACAATTGCTAATAATGCAGCGGATGATGCCGTATCGGCACTGCTTGCATTAGGTTATAAATTGCCACAAGCTCAAAAAGCAGTAAAATCGATAAGTAAACCCGATATGTCTACTGAGGTTCTTATTAGAGAATCTTTAAAATCTATGTTGTGAGTAACCCATGATTGAAGCGGATCGCTTAATTGATGCGACTGAAAAAACAAATGAAGACTCTATAGATCGTGCAATAAGACCAAAACTTTTAGCCGACTACAGAGGCCAGCCTCATGTTAAGCAGCAAATGGAAATTTTTATTGAAGCTGCCCGAACCCGTGGTGAAGCGCTCGATCATTTATTAATATTTGGCCCACCTGGGCTTGGTAAAACCACGCTTGCAAATATTGTAGCCAATGAATTACACGTAAGTATTAAAACAACATCAGGCCCTGTACTTGAAAAAGCAGGCGATTTAGCTGCTCTACTTACTAATTTAGAAGAGGGCGACGTACTGTTTATCGATGAAATACACAGGCTAAGCCCGCAAGTTGAAGAAATACTATATCCCGCAATGGAAGACTACCAGCTTGATATAATGATTGGTGAAGGCCCAGCTGCGCGTTCTATTAAATTAGACTTACCTGCATTTACACTTATTGGTGCAACCACACGAGCAGGCTCGCTTACATCGCCACTGCGTGACCGTTTTGGAATTGTGCAGCGATTAGAGTTTTATTCTGTAGAAGATTTATCGCACATAGTAGGGCGTTCAGCACATTACCTTGATTTAGAAATGTGTGACGATGGCGCTACCGAAATTGCCCAGCGCTCACGCGGCACACCACGTATTGCAAACCGCTTATTGCGCCGTGTACGCGATTACACTCAAGTAAAATCTGACGGCACAGTAAACGCCGATGTAGCTAAGCAAGCCCTTGATATGATTGACGTAGATAAAAGTGGTTTTGATTATATGGACCGCAAATATTTACTCGCCATAATCGAAAAATTTATGGGCGGCCCAGTAGGGCTCGACAATGTAGCGGCTGCTATTGGTGAAGAGCGCGAAACAATAGAAGATGTAATAGAGCCATTTTTAATCCAGCAAGGATTTATTCAGCGTACACCACGCGGGCGCATAGTGTCTGACAGTGCATACCATCACTTTGGTTTACTTCCTAAAAAAGACTAGCCTATATACTTTACTTGCTGTGTTTTATTGCGCAGCAGGTAATTGTCTCAGTATCCCTTTGTTTCAAATTATTATACTCAAAACCTCAACACTCTGTTGCAAATGTTATTTCAAAATACTAATACGCTTTATAGTTAACTGTTAATTCACAGGGCGTTAAGACTCGCGAAGCTATCCTGCGTACCATTCAAACTAGTAAGTTAATTACTTATTGTAAATTAGGTAGGGCAATTATTAGTTTATAAATAAAATATGTAGCGCACTAAATTGCAGGCAAAAAAAAGCCCGCAAAAAATGCGGGCAAACAACAAGTTGAAGGAAGTAATCCAGGGGAACTACGTTTTACTAAATTTGGTTTTATCCAGAAAGAGTAAAACAATGTAATACGATAAAATATCCTATTACTAAGAACTTGGCTTAATGAAACTATCTCATTCAGTGCGCTAGCTCGGTATAGGAGAATAATACGTAAGTTTACTTTTTTGTTCAAACTAGAAAATTTGTATTTTCAGATTAGAAAAACTAATTTAGTGAATTTTATTGTTGTTTGAATCTTGTGCGTTAATTAATCGTTAAATTTATAAGCTTATGAAATTTATAACTTAAGTAATTTATTTCGTTATAGCTCGGTATTAGTTTTACTATTACGTGCAGGTGGGGCTTATAGGTTTTGAGTGTTTATGCTCTTATTTTGAATAAACGGCGCATTTTATGACGTTTCATGCATATATTTACGCATATTTATAGTTAGCGAGTTTGTTTCAAAGTTTAAATAAAATACTGAGGCAAAGGGAAATGCCAACTAAAGCTGTTTTTTTAACGTTTTTTGTTGCCTATTCATAGCAATACCGTTGTCAGCTTGAAATGGACTAGATACACTAGATGCAACTTTTGGCCGTGTAAGCGGTCATATTTACACAAATTAACCAATTTGCCGTATTTTGAAATTATTTAGGAGTTTAACGTGGGATCAGGGCTTAATTTTTTAGATCTAATTTTAGAAGCAAGTTTGCTTGTTCAATTAGTAATGTTAGGGCTAGTTGCCATGTCTGTAATGTCGTGGACAATTATATTTCAACGTAAAAAAGCAATATCGGATGCGCTAATAAATGCTAAGAAATTTGAGCAAAAGTTTTGGTCGGGTATTGATTTAAGCAAATTATATAACGAGATATCGTCACGCAGCGGTCAGTCTCAAGGCATTGAAGCTTTGTTTACTTCGGGCTTTAAAGAGTTTGCTCGCCATAAAAAGAATACATTTCAAAGTGCGAGTATTGTTATGGAAGGAACGCACCGCTCTATGCGTGTTGCGCTTTCTCGTGAAATTGAAAAAATGGAATCTAGTCTATCGTTTTTAGCAACAGTAGGTTCTATAAGCCCGTACATCGGTTTGTTTGGTACAGTGTGGGGTATAATGAATGCCTTTATTGCACTAGGTGAAGTTAAGCAAGCTACATTACAAATGGTAGCACCTGGTATTGCAGAGGCACTTATTGCCACTGCTATGGGTTTATTTGCCGCGATCCCTGCTGTTATTGCTTATAACCGTTTTTCAAACAGTGTTGAAAAGCTTGAGTCTCACTATATTAACTTTATGGAAGAGTTTGCTAATATTTTACACCGTCAAGCAGCTACACAAATAGAGGCACAAGCGAATGTATCAGCGTAAAAAGCGCCGTCCGGTCGCAGAGATTAATGTAGTACCTTACATTGATGTAATGTTGGTACTACTTATAATATTTATGGCTACAGCACCGCTTATAACGCATGGTGTAAAAGTTGATTTACCTAAAATGGAAGAGTCTGATTTAGTTGATACTAAAGATACTCCGCCTATTATTGCCTCAATAGATGCACAAGGTAAATATTACGTGAGTGTAGGTACAGATCCAGAAGAGCCTATGGAAGCACTTGATGTAGCGGCGGTTATAAAATTACAGCTAATGAAAAACCCTGACGTGCCGGTAATGATTAAAGGCTCGGGTAAGGTGTCGTATCAAGAAGTATTATTACTAATGGATTTTTTGAAAAATGCAGGCGTACCATCAGTAGGATTAATGACTGAATCCTTTGAGGGGAAGTAGCTGTATGAATAGTTCAGTAGTAAAATCAATAGTACTTCATTTAGGGATTGGTGGGTTTTTGTATGCTTCTGCAAATATTCATCCGCCAACACCTAAAGTAATGGAAGTAACACTTAATTCGGCTATACCTACGCCAGATAAAGCGGTATCAGCCGTTACAGTTGATCAAAAACAAGTTGAGCAAAAAATTGCTGAGCTTCAAAAGAAAGAAAAAGATAAAAAAAGTGCTGAAGATAAACGTATCCGTGATTTAGAACGCAGAGCGGCCAATGCACGAAAGCAACGCGAATCAGAAGCACGTAATATTAAAAAGCTAGAGCAAGAGCGTAAAGCTAAAGAGAAAGAAAAAGCGCAAGCCGAGGCAGAAGCTAAAAAAGCACGTGCCATTGAGCAAAAAGAGCGTGCTAAAGCTAAGCAAGCCGAAAAGCAAAAGCAAGAAGCTGAAAACGCAGCAAAAGCAGCAGCTGACAAACGCAAAGCTGAAGAAGAAGCGCTTAAAAAAGCAGAAGCTGAGCGCAAAAAGCGTGAAGAGGAAGCAAAAGAGCGTGCTGCTGAGGCCGAACGTAAACGCCAGCAAGCAATGCAAGAGCAAATGTTACAAGAGCAACTTGCCAAAGAGCAGGCTGCCCGTAGTAAAATACGTCAGCAACAAGTGGTGAGCGAAGTTGATAAGTACCGTGCATTAATTATGGCGCGTATTCAGCAAAACTTACTGATTGATGAAAAAATGAAAAACCAACAGTGCCGAGTTAATATTCGTTTGGGCTTTAATGGTTTAGTAACGCAAGTTAAATCATTAGGTGGCGACAAGTTAGTATGTGAAGCTGCATTAAGAGCAGTGCGCATGGCTGACACATTACCGGTATCTAAAGATAAAGACGTATTCGAAAAACTTAAGAATATTAATTTAACAATCAAGCCAGAATTTTAAAGGAATGATATGTTCAACAAAATAAAAATAGCCTGTTTAGTTTTACTGTTTGGGTTTACGGGTGTTGCTAATGCAGCGCTTGAAATTGTAATAACAGAAGGTGTAGACGGTGCAAGGCCTATTGCCATTGTACCTTTTAAATACCAAGGTGTTGGTCCAATTCCTGAAAAGCTAAGTGGTGTTATTGCTGCCGATTTAATGCGCAGTGGTAAGTTTAAACCTGTTGATGTGGCGCAAATGCCGCAACAGCCAAGTAAAGATGGCGAAATTGATTATGCGTCTTGGGTTAATAAAGGTGTTGAAGCTGTTCTTGTTGGTGAGGTTGAACAACAAACTGATGGGCGTTATTTAGTTCGTTATGAGTTAGTTGATGTGATTCGCGGCCAAATTACCGGTGGCAATACGCAAATGATGAGTAACGGTAAGTTAGTTAAAAGCCAAGATCATATTTTAGAAGCGCGTGAAAGTGTTATTGGCGAGAGTGGTTTTCGCCGTTATTCACACCGAATCAGTGATGTTATTTATGAAAAGCTAACGGGTGAAAAGGGCGCGTTTTTAACTAAAATTGCCTATGTAATAGTACGTGATAACGAGCCTAAACCTTATCAGCTAGTCGTTGCCGATTACGATGGTTTTAACGAACAGGTATTACTTCGTTCAAAAGAACCATTAATGTCGCCAGCATGGTCACCAAATGGTACTAAACTAGCGTATGTAACGTTTGAAAACCGTCAAAGCCAAATTTACATTCAAGATATATACACAGGTAAGCGTGAAATAATAGCAAGCTACCGTGGTATTAATGGTGCACCGCAGTTTTCGCCAGATGGTAAAAAGCTATTATTAGTGCTTTCTAAGGATAAGACGGGTGCGACAGAAGTTTACATGCTTGACCTTGCTACACGTAAAGAAACACGCTTAACAAATCATCGTAGCATAGATACTGAGCCATCTTGGTACCCTAATGGCCAAGATATTGTGTTTACATCTGAAAGGGGTGGTAATGCTCAGATTTATAAGTTAAATTTAAAAACAGGTAGGTCACAACGACTCACCTTTGATGGTGATATGAACCTTGCTGGTTCTATAACACCAGATGGAAAAGAATTAGTGATGGTTAACCGTACCAACGGGCAGTACCATCTTGCTAAGAAAGAGCTGGCTACAGGTGCGTTTCAAGTATTAACGAGAACACGCCTAGATGAATCACCGAGCATAGCGCCAAATGGTTCGATGATTATATACAGCACGCTCCATAATAATAAACAGGTACTTGCGCTAGTATCGATGGACGGCCGATTTAAAGCACGGTTACCTGTGCTAGACGGACAAGTAAAGGCACCAGCTTGGTCGCCATACTTACAGTAATATTACTGGTTTACTCAAAATAGGAATCTACTCAATGCAACTTAACAAAATACTTAAAGGCCTGCTAATTGCTGTGCCAGTAATGACATTAGCAGCTTGTAGCTCATCTTCTGATATTGATGAAGGTGCTGCAAACCAATCAAATCAAGGCGTTGTTGAGCAATCAACTAACACTGATACAGTTGAAGTAGCTACAATCTCTCCTGAGCAACAAGCAGAAGAGCAACTTCGTCAAAAGTACGAAGCACTTCGTCAAGAGCAAGTAATTTACTTTGACTTTGATAAAGCGACTGTTGAAGGTAAGTACGCAGATTTACTTCGTGCACATGCTGAGTTTTTAGTTCAAAACCCATCAGTTAAAGTACTAATTGAAGGCCACGCAGATGAGCGCGGTACTCCAGAGTACAACATTGCACTAGGTGAGCACCGTGGCCAAGCAGTTGAAAAATACCTATTAAGCTTAGGTGTTTCAGCTAGCCAAATGTCAGTGGTAAGCTACGGTGAAGAGAAGCCAATGGTTAAATCTCGCACTGAATCAGCTTTCGCTAAAAACCGCCGTGCGGTACTAGTTTACTAAGATAAGAGATATTATGAAGCCGAAAATTATTTTGGCAGCCATGATATTGAGCGGGAGCACCCAGTTAATGGCTGCTCCCGCTCCTGTTTCAGAAGCTGCAAGTTCACAATCAAGTATTGAGAAGCGATTAGCGTCGCTTGAGAATATGATGCAGTCGCGTAACTTTTTACAAGTAGAGTTACAGCAACAACTTAACTTGTTACAAGACGAAGTAAGTCAAATTCGCGGTGTAACTGAAGAGCAAAGCTACAAACTTGAAAAAGTACTGCAGCGTCAGCGTGAGTTGTATCAAGAGATTGAAAACCGCGTGAGCCAGGCTTATACGCAGCCAACAGCAGCTCCAGTAGTCGATCAGGCGCAGCCAAACGATGTACAGAGCTACAGCAGTGACTTATCTGAAAATGAAGCGTACGAGCGTGCTGTTGCGTTAATAATGAAAGATAAACGTTATGATCAAGCGATTCCTGAATTTCAAACGTTTTTAACTACCTATCCAAACTCTGTATATGCGTCTAACGCGCATTATTGGTTAGGGCAGTTGCTTACTATTAAAAATGATGGCGTAAAAGCGGTAGAGCATTTTAAAGTGGTTGTTAACGAATTTCCAAATTCTAATAAACGTCCAGATGCAATGCTAAAGTTAGGCACACTTTTACAAGATCAAGGTTCAGCGGCGCAAGCACAAAAAATATTGAGCGATCTTATCAATCAATACCCAAGTACTACCGCTGCAAAACTAGCAACTGATCGTTTAGGAAACTAAAGTTCACCAGCGATTAAATTTCTAGTTAAGGCGAGCAAACTACATGGAAACTCTCGAAGAATCTTGGATTTGCATGTAGTTTGAGCACAAACGGTTTAATTTTGTGCATCTAGACATAAAAACTTAAAAAAAGAGACAATTTCGGTTGCACTCATTTTATAAATAAGTATTATAAGCGCCCGCAGCAAACGAATGGTTACCCCACTCGAAATGCGACAAAAAGAGCGGGTTATTAGCTCAGTTGGTAGAGCAGTTGACTTTTAATCAATTGGTCGATGGTTCAAATCCATCATAACCCACCATTCTTTGAATGGTCTTTTATCGACGGATTTACGTACAATACTAAGTTGTTATAAAACGCGACGTCAGAGCGGGTCATTAGCTCAGTTGGTAGAGCAGTTGACTTTTAATCAATTGGTCGATGGTTCAAATCCATCATGACCCACCATTCTTTATTCCTTGTGAATACGGTTTGGCATCAATCGGCGGATTTACGCAGGCTTTAACTTAGCAATAAGTTAGCAACTGGAACGGGTTATTAGCTCAGTTGGTAGAGCAGTTGACTTTTAATCAATTGGTCGATGGTTCAAATCCATCATAACCCACCATTCTTTATTCCTTGTGAATAATGATTGGTTCCAATCGGCGGATTTACGCAAAGTAGTAAGTTGCATTTAAACGCAACAATAGAGCGGGTCATTAGCTCAGTTGGTAGAGCAGTTGACTTTTAATCAATTGGTCGATGGTTCAAATCCATCATGACCCACCATTCTTTATTCCTTGTGAATATGGTTTGGCATCAATCGGCGGATTTACGTAAGCTTCATTCATAATTGAATAAGTGCATAGAGCGGGTTATTAGCTCAGTTGGTAGAGCAGTTGACTTTTAATCAATTGGTCGATGGTTCAAATCCATCATAACCCACCATTCTATGAAAATTTATATAAGAGCGGGTCATTAGCTCAGTTGGTAGAGCAGTTGACTTTTAATCAATTGGTCGATGGTTCAAATCCATCATGACCCACCATTCTTTATTCCTTGTGAATAGGGTTTGGCATTAGTCGGCGGATATACGTAAGCTTCATTCTTAATTGAATAAGTGCATAGAGCGGGTTATTAGCTCAGTTGGTAGAGCAGTTGACTTTTAATCAATTGGTCGATGGTTCAAATCCATCATAACCCACCATTCTATGACAGTTTAATCGGCGGATTTACGCAAGCTTTTTACAAAGCAGATTTATATTAGAGCGGGTCATTAGCTCAGTTGGTAGAGCAGTTGACTTTTAATCAATTGGTCGATGGTTCAAATCCATCATGACCCACCACTCTCTAATACTTTCCTTTATATTCTTTTTTAATTTCCCACTTTATTTTTTATAAACAGCCTTACTAGTTTGCTGTTATTTGCTTTCATATTCTCGTATAATTCGCCCTAATTAATGCACTGTAGATAAGTGGTCGAGAACATGAGTCTAGCTCAAACTATTATGCCTGAAGGTTATATTTTTCCCCCTAAGCCAGCACCGTTAACACAAGACGAGCAAGGCGAATATAAAGCGCGTATAAAACAATTACTAAAAGATAAAAATGCAGTACTTGTTGCCCATTATTATACCGATCCTGAAATTCAAGCACTTGCTGAAGAAACCGGCGGCTGCGTTGCCGACTCGCTAGAAATGGCGCGTTTTGGCGCACGTCACGACGCAGATATGATTATTGTTGCTGGCGTAAAATTTATGGGCGAAACAGCCAAAATTTTAACGCCAAATAAAACGGTTGTTATGCCAACGCTTGAAGCAACATGTTCGTTAGATATTGGTTGCCCGATAGACGAGTTCTCTGCGTTTTGCGATCAGCACCCAGATCGTAAAGTGGTTGTATATGCAAACACGTCTACGGCTGTTAAAGCACGTGCAGATTGGATTGTAACTTCATCATGTGCACTTGAAATAGTAGAGCACCTCGATGAGCAAGGCGAAAAAATCATTTGGGGCCCAGATAAGCACCTTGGTAGTTATATTCAAAAAAATACCGGTGCTGATATGCTTATGTGGAATGGCGCATGTATTGTACATGACGAGTTTAAAACAAAAGCACTTAAAGACATGAAAGCGCTACACCCAGATGCAGGCGTTTTAGTTCATCCTGAGTCACCAGCAGAAATAGTTGATCTTGCCGATTCGGTTGGATCTACGAGCCAATTAATCAAAGCAGCGCAAACAATGGACAATAAAAAGTTTATTGTAGCAACCGATCGCGGCATCTTTTATAAAATGCAGCAACTATGTCCAGATAAAGAGTTTTTTGCGGCTCCTACGGCAGGTGAGGGCGCTTCATGTAAAAGTTGCGCACATTGCCCTTGGATGGCAATGAATGGCTTAAAAGCGATTGAGGAAGCCCTCATAAGTCCTAAAGGCAAAGAAGTATTCGTTGATATGGATTTACGCGAAGGCGCACTTAAATCCTTAAATCGCATGCTTGAGTTTACTGCGAGCATGGCTAAATAACTTTTAAATTATAAATTAAAAACGGTTAAGTCTTAGATTTAGCCGTTTTTTTGTGCCTATAGGTATGTGTTGCTTGATTAATAAGCATTTAAAGGCCCAAATTTAAAAATGCCTTGCACCTTAAGGGTCTATTTCATACTATAGCGCGCTGTTGCATTACACAATTGCAGCACCGTGGAGGGATGGCTGAGTGGCTGAAGGCGCACGCCTGGAAAGTGTGTTTAGGTTTATCCCTAACGAGGGTTCGAATCCCTCTCCCTCCACCATCATTCAATATCAGGACGTCTCAGGACGTCCTTTTTTGTGCCCGTAATAAAATAAAATCAATGACTTAGCGTATCATCTCGTCCCATCCTGTTTCACCCAAGCTCAAAGCTTTAGTATCTAATATGGTATTCCTTTAATAAACTGCCATAATAAAGAATACTAAATTGGAGTAGGGTTCATTTTTTATGGCAAGATCAGCGAAGCAACTTAGCGATACAGCGTTAAAGAAAGCAAAAGCAGAGGATAAAGATATAATTTTATCTGATGGGAATGGCCTACAAGTAAAAGTTAGAAAGAGTGGTTCTAAGCTCTGGAACTTTAACTACTATCATCCAATTACAAAAAAGCGTATTAACATGGGGTTAGGTAAGTATCCCGATATATCAATTGTTAATGCTAGAAAGCTAGCGCAAGAAGCTAGGGAGTTGGTAGCTCTAGGGACTGACCCTAAAGAACATAGAGACGAAACCTTAGCTTTTAAAAGAGCACAAGAAGAGTTAACACTAAATAAAGTCGCTTTAGAGTGGTTTGAGGTTAAAAAACAAAGTTTAACCAAAGACTATGGTGAAGATATTTGGCGATCGTTAAACAAGCATATTTTATCGGTTATTGGCAAATACCCCATTGGTAAAATTAATGCACCACAAGTGATTAAGATTTTAAAACCCATAGAAGCAAAAGGAACCTTAGAGACAGTTAAGCGGCTATGCCTGTATTTAAGAAAGATCATGATACACGCAGTTAATAGTGGTTACATTAATGCCAATCCACTTGCAGGGATTAGTGAGGTTTTCAAAAAGCCGCAAAAACAAAACATGCCTTCGTTAAAACCAGAGGAGCTGCCTGAATTAATGCAAACACTTGCTATAGCATCAATTAAGCGCGTAACTCGTTTTTTAATTGAATGGCAGTTACATACACTTACGCGCCCAGGTGAAGCTGCCGGTACTCGATGGGATGAAATCGATTTTGGTAATAAACTTTGGACTATACCCCCTGAACGCATGAAAAAACGCAGAGAGCATGTCATTCCTTTATCAAAACAGGCTTTAGAGTTATTGGAGGCAATAAAACCAATTTCAGGGCACAGAGAGTTTGTTTTTCCGTCAGACAGAAACCCCAGAAATCATATCAACAATGAAACAGCTAATATGGCTCTAAAACGTATGGGATTTGCAGGTAGATTAGTAAGTCATGGCTTACGTTCGCTTGGAAGTACAACATTAAATGAGCATGAGTTTAACCCAGATGTGATAGAAGCCGCACTTGCGCATGTAGATAAAAACCAAGTTCGTTCTGCTTATAATAGAGCTGAATACATAGAAAAACGCAGAGAGCTAATGAATTGGTGGAGCGACCATATAAGCAAAGCATCTCAGGGTACATTGTCGGTAACAGGACATAAGCACCTTTTAAAAGTTGGTTAGTAGATAAAATAAGGATATAAAATGGCTTTAACACAAATGCAAATTATTCAATCACTTGGTGAGGCAATGAGCTGGCTAGAAAGGGAGTTAAGCTGGGATGTGCCTGCAACAGAGCTAAGACATTTAACCGGTAGAATAGGGGAGCTCTACGCTGCACTTATAACGAATGGACGTATGGCAACAGAGGTTAACCAAGCGGGGTATGATGTAGTATCAAGTACAGGTGAGCGTATATCAGTTAAAACAACAGGTAGGATGCATACAGGCGGCCATATTAGCTTTAACACTAATACCTTAGGCTTGGTCGATCGCATAATTATTTTAAGAATCAATACAGATGAAATGCAAGTTGAAACTTTGTTAGATCTGCCAGTTGAGCAAGCTAGATTACTAATGAGTGATGTAGCAACGGGTAAAAGCTGTATTACAATGAGCAAGTTAATAAATCTACCGCTTAAACCACGTATATTACTAAATGTAAAAGAAGCTATATGGCATAATTACAAATTGGTAGAGCTTGAAAACGGGACCATAGAGGTGTTTTTAAATGACGAGCTTGTAACACCAAGTAAGCCTTACTTACGTGATATTGCTAAAGAGTTAGGGGTTTCAATATTAAATGGCAACGGAAATCCATTTAATACACGGCAGTTGGGTTCTGTGTTGATTAAAGAGTTAAGTGAATAAACTAGTTGTTTTATCCTTTATTCATAAACTAAAATCACCCTATTTATCAAACGACAAGGATGGAATATAGGATGGAATATGTCAGTTTTTAGTTGTTCAGAATGTGGTTGGCCTTTTGAAGTCAGTTCAGAACAAAAAAGTCATAATAAAAGGTGTATCCAAAGGGCTTATCGTGCAGGGCCATCCTATAAAAATAATATTTCTAAAGCTCTTTTAAAAGTAAGAAAAACGATAATAGGGACTTATGAGTGGGTTTTACTTCAAAGTAACAAGGCCACACCTAATAAGTTAAAGATAGCCTTTACAAACACACCTAAAGATAAGTTGGCAAAGGAAATTGAGCGACTCGAATCTATTTTAGTCTTTAATGAGAACCGTTCTGATAGAGAATTAAAAAGATTGATAGCTATTTCGCATTCTTTTTTCAACTGTAGTAAATCAAAAAACACAGTCAGATAAGAAAAAGTTAAGAAAAGCTGCTGTTCATGATTTAAATTCTAAATTAAAGCCTGATAAAAGTATGTCTGACGATATTATGGACGTATATTTTAAATCTGGAGTGAGAGCTTTGACTTCCGGAGGATTACCAAGTCTTGGTAAAAAGAAGTAGCGTGTTATTAAATGGATTTCAAGTTAGCGCCACTATTTAAAGTTTGTGTAAAACGTAAGGTATTCTGAGGTTTAATTATACAATTAACCAATAACAATGATTTTGAGAAGGAATGGTGGTTTATGACAAGGAAGCGTGAATCAATTGAAGAAAAGGTTATAAAAACACTAGAGGCTAATCCTCACTTTAGTTATCAGGAGGCTTGTAGGTTTGTACTAAAAGAAAGAGAAGAACATATAAATAAGTCGAAAAAGAAGGAAAGTTTAACGACTAAAAAGGTATTAACTAACAAAGTTATCAATACTAAAAAGAAGAAAAAGCCTAAGAAACGAAAAACAAGTATATGGACAGTTTCAGGCGGTGCAGTATCGCCAAAGTAATTTGTGAATAAATATTACATTGTAAAGATATACAAGAGTATGAAATTGAGTAGGAGATCAAGTGTCAAATAATAAAGATGCCATAAAGGCAAAGTTTGAAGAAATTAAATCATCAATGTGGTTAAAAAAAGAAAATGTCAGAATCATTACTGATGAAAATCGTAATGCAGAGCCAGAGCAAGAATTGGCTTTTGTCCTTACTTTTAGCGAGGCCTTGAAGCTATATAAAAAGCTTAAAAAAGAACATTATGCAGTTTCAATCCGTCATACTGAAAAGTTTAGAAATATACCTGCGGGTTGGAATTTAACAACATATGCTTCCTGGATGGGTAAAAACACTTTGAAAGAGGTGGAAACTGGCAACTTTAATGAGTTTATCTCGGCTGGCATGAGTGAAGCGGAAGCTATAGAACTGGTTAGTTTAAATGATGTATAACGCTTTTTACAAAAAGCTTCAATGTTAGAAATAACTTGAGACCCCTTCAATAAATAATATTACAACAAAGACAAGGAGCTAGTTTTATGAATAAAGCTGAAGTACACCGCAATAAAGTCCAAGAAATCCTCAACGGCAATACTTTACATAGCCACCAAGTGAGTGCCGCTACAAAAACATTTAATGCGTTTTCTAACGATGTGAGAGCTGTAGTAACAGCAGCTGAAATGCAGGCTGGTAAATCAGGTATCGCTTTAGCTTTGTGCTGTTTGCAGCGTTTAAGCCTTGATGATGAAACAATTTGCCAAAAACGTTCACTTAAAGACACACTATACTTAGTTACAATGCCTGATACGGCTTTAAGAGATCAAGCCGAAGATGATTTAAGACTTGCAAAGAATGTGGTCGTTAGTAATTTTGTTAATTTCGAAAAAGCCTTAGAAACAGATTTTAAAGGTAATCCCCCTAAACTCATCATTATTGATGAATGTCATTACGGCTCTAACGTAACAGGTATTCGTTATAGCACTGTCTTTGACTATTTAGAGCAAGAAAATGATTCTTGTAAGGTCGTGTTTATTTCTGCGACACCTTTCGGCGCTTTATATGGTGCAGAAACAGAGTACGAGGAAGCATTAGAAGTTAGCTCAGAAGCTGAAATAGAGCATAACGATAAACTTTTAAAAGAATCAACTCAAGCAGCGAATCAAGCGCTTAAAGACTCGATTTTACGCCGTGATTTTGGTACTCGTTTGGTTTTCCATAAAACCAGTGACGAATACTACGGCGTACGAGAGATGCTAAAAAACAATCGGTTGCACAATTTAAATGACGAAGAAAGAAACTTCTTAGTTGATTCAATTCATCGTAAAAACTTTATGCAGCAATTCAATGCCCATGAAGGTATGGGCTGGTCATTAGTACGCGTACCTGCAGGTACAGCAATGGATGCCAAACAGTTTTTCATTTCCCAAGGTGTTGATGAAGAAAATATTTATATACTAGGAAATTCGCTTTCTGGGGTGCCTGAAGATGAGTTATCTACAATTGATAGGTTTAAAAAAGCATTTGAAGACAGCGAATTGTTTGGTGAAAAGTTAGTCGCGATTACAGTTGCAGGATGCCGAGCGGGAATAAATTTTGGCAATTTAATGAAGAATAACCTTATTTCTACCTGGGATAGCACAGTCGCAAGTGTTGCTGCTGTGGTACAGGCTAATGTAGGTCGTGCGTGTGGTTATCACGGTAACAATACCTCAATGCATTTCACTAATGGAAATGCTGCCGAAGCGTATGGGGCAATTTTAGATTATCTAGAACGGACATGTTCTGATCATGCCGCATCTGACTTTGATGGTTTAAAAGAGTTTTTTGAAGACGTATGTCAAGAATACCAAGTTAATGGTTTAGATGTAGGTCTTACAATTAAATATAAAAAACGTAGACCTATTGGTGATGTTGAAACGTTCGCAACAGATCACTATGTAGCTGTACCTGCAAGGTTGCTAGACCAAGATTACGACTTTTCACAATACACGCAAGACAAGGTTCTTTTAAATGCCATCACAGTTTTAAGAGAAGAGTTTATTAAAAATGGAGCACCGTCGGTAAAAGGCAGTAGAGCCATGCGCGGTAAAAAGAAAAATTGGATAAAAGCCCAGTGGGTCAATGGTGATAGTTACGATAACCCTGAGAAGGCTGGTGTAGATGGCCCTCAGAAAGATAGAACAATTATGCTTACAAGCATGTTAGATAATGATGACTATGTGGAGTTTAATAGAGTCGTAGCACCAGGTTCAGGGGAGCTATCTGAAAATAAATCAGTTACTGCAACAGTGTTTAGTGTTTACAACATCTCAAGACGTAAAGTTGCTAAAACAATTATGACTGAAAGGGATGTATGGGATATGTGTGATTATTTCGATATTCCTCATGACGATACCATATTTGTTTTGTATAAGCGTGGTGAGTATGACTTAGATAGGACTTTAGCTAAAAAGGCTCATAATGAGTTACCTGAAAAATCAGGTGCCTTGAGTGACGAATCACAGTTCTCGGTAAAATAAAATATCATGAATCAAGCAGATAACCACAGAAAGCAACTAGAGGGCGTGATAGCTCAGTTTACTTTCACGCATCAACAGCACGCCGCACAGCGAGCATTTAGTCATTTTAAAGATGGTAGTCGTGCGGTTGTTATAACCGCCGAAATGCAATCAGGAAAATCTGGTATCGCACTAGCACTAGCTGCACTACAAAGGTTGAGTTTATCAGATACAGATATTTGTGAGCGCTCAAAATTAAAAGATACACTTTATTTGGTCACTATGGCAGATTTGTCACTCCAAGAGCAGGCTAAGCAAGATCTTGCTAAATGTAATAATGTTGTTGTGAGTAACTTTACTAATATGAGTTTCGCACTCTCAAGCAACTTTAAAGCCCAACCACCCAAACTCATTATAATAGATGAGTGTCACTATGGAGCCGGCTCAGAGGCCGTAAGATATGCGAAGGTTTTTGAATATCTTGAAAAAGAAAATACAAACTGTAAAGTCGCTTTTATTTCAGCTACACCATTTAGCGCGCTCTATTCGGCGGGTACAGATTCTATTTTGCGTCACGACTTCAAAACTAGTCTAGTTTTTCATAAAACAAGCGATGAGTATTTAGGCATCAGGGAGATGCACCGCAATAATCAAATAGTAAAGTTAACAGAAGATCAGCGTAATTTTTGTGATGATTCTTTACTACGTAAGCGTTTTATTAGGCAGTTCAAAGAGAATCCCTCATCAGGATGGTCATTGATTAGGGTTCCTAGTAGCCAGGCTAATTTAGCAAAAAATATCCTACTAGAAAACGGTATAGCCGAAGAGCAAATTATGGTTATTGGCCAAAAGTTGGTGGGGGTTGAGGAAAGTGACTTAGCAAGTATTGACGATTTTAAACGTGAATACGAAGCTGCAGCAATGTTCGATGACAAAGTTATTGCTATAACTGTTGCGGGCTTTAGAGCTGGTATTAATTTTGGTCAAGAAATGAAAAGTACGCTCATTAATACTTGGGACAGCACAATTGCTAATATTGCTGCAATTGTCCAGGCTAATATCGGTCGTGCTTGTGGTTACCATAGCAATACACTAGCCAAACACTATACGAACCTTGATGCTATTAAAGCTTATAGTGACTTACTTAACCACCTTGAATTAAATAGTGACAAAAGTGACTTCAAAGGGTTACATGCAGTTTTTGAAGATATTTGTGCGAAATATGATGTAAGAGGTTTTGACAGAGGGATTCAAATACTACCAAATAAGGAATATACCGCCTCTTCTCGAAAAAAAGATGACACTCAAACATATTTAACCCAAAGTTATCTAGCCGTTCCTGGTAAATTAGCTATACCGAACTACGATTACTCAAAATACACCCAAAACCCCTTACTGCTTGAGGCTATTGCTCTAATTAAGGCTGAATTTTTAAAAGATGATGGTCCACACCGTAAGCAGGGTAGAGCCCTTAAAGGTGAACATCAGAATTGGATAAAGGCACAATGGGTAAACGGCGTTACTTATGATGATTACACTCCAAGCTGTGCAAAAAGTAGAACAATAGAATTCACGTCATTATTAGATCAAAACCAACAGTTAGAGTTTAATAAAGTGGTTAACCCAGGCGGTGGTGAGGCTACGGCTGATAAGCGAGTTATGGCGAGTGTGTTTAGTATATATAACTTATCTAAAAAAGCAGACGCATTTAAGCGTTCAATGGATGAAGATGATTTGCAAGAGATTAGTGAGCTATTAGATGTGGCACTCGATGACACAATAATTTTATTGTTTCTTCGTGGTGAACACTCAAGTGAGTTAACTAAAATAAAAAAACACCAAGCTGAAGTGACAGCTACGCACATTAAAAACCAGTCTGTTTTTTAATGTATTTTACAATGGTTTGGTCTCTATTTCTCTTAAGGCTCTAACATGGATGAAAAAACTTTAAGTTTTATTAATAAAGCAAAATCTATACATGGCGATACTTATTCTTATGATAAGTCTATTTATATTGGTAGTAATATAAAATTAACTATTACGTGTAAACACCATGGTGATTTTGAACAAACGCCATCAAACCATTTTAAATACCATTGTTCTAAATGTTCAAAAGAGGCCCAAAACAAAGCTAAATTAGCGAAGGCGTCCTCAGTGTATTTAGATAAAGTTATAGCGGTCCATGACAACAAATATGACTTATCAAAAGTAAATTATACAGGAGCCAAAAATAAAGTAACTGTAGTGTGCTCTGAACATGGCTTGTTTGAAATAAGAGCTCAACATTTTTTAGCCGGTAGTGGGTGTAAACTATGTGGAAAAGAGAGCGCGTCAAATAAAATCATTGAAAGCTCAGCAAAAGTATTTGTAGCAAAGGCTAGAGAAACTCATGGTGATAAATTTGATTATAAACATGTATATTATAAGGGTAACACAACGAGAGTTACAATAACCTGCCCAGAACATGGGAACTTTGAACAAACCCCTCGCAAGCATCTTGAAGGTTCCGGTTGCCATAAGTGTGCAATAGATAACTCCACTTCAAGGCTATCAACTAGTGTATTTATAGAAAGAGCAAAAATAGCCCATAAAAATAAGTATAACTACTCAAAAACTCAATTTACTAAGTCACATGAAGATATAATAATTACCTGCGAACAGCATGGGGATTTTTCACAAAATCCACATAATCACTTAGCAGGGGCGGGTTGCAAACTCTGTGCTAATGAAAAAATAACCTACACTACAGCTGAATTTATAGACCGAGCTAATAACAAGCATAGATCTTACTACTCATATGAAAAAGCAATTTATGTCTCATCAAAAGTTAAAGTATTAATTACTTGTCCTATGCATGGCTCATTTAATCAAAAGCCAATACTACATTTGCAAGGCTATGGATGTAACCGTTGTGCGGCTATTAAACGTGGTAAAGATAGCAGCTCATCAACCGCTGAATTTATACAATACGCAAATTTCATACATGATTTCAAATGGAACTATGATAAAACGAAATATATAAACAACCATACAAAAGTAATAATAACCTGTGATACACATGGTGATTTTGAACAAACACCCGGTAGCCATAAAAGTGGAAAAGGGTGCCCTAAATGCGGAACTATTAAGTCTACCGATTCTGGAAAAATAAAAAACGAAGACTTTTTATTGAGAGCTAAAGAAGTCCACGGTGATAAGTATCTATATGATCTGGTTGAATACTCATCATTTAGTGAGAAGGTTAGCATAAAGTGTTTATTGCATGGTGTCTTTAATCAATCACCGGCATCGCATGTTAGAGGATCCGGGTGCCCAATTTGTGGCTTAGAGTCTTCTAGGGAAAAAAGGAGAATTCCTCATCATGTCATACTGACAAAAGCGCATGAAGTCCATAACTTCAAATATAGTTATGTTGAAGATAGGGAAGAGAATCCAGATGGTAAATTAGTTGTTTTTTGTTCAGAGCATGGAAGGTTTGAACAAAAAATTGATGCTCACCTTAGAGGTGTAGGGTGTCCAGAATGTACTAGCATTCAACGTAATATGCAGACTGAAGAGTTTACAGAAAGATCTACTGCAGTACATAGAGGAAGATATGGCTATCAGTACGTTGACTGTAATGGGACTAATAGCATACTAAAAATTGAATGCTATAAGCATGGTATCTTTGAACAAATGGCTTCTCAACACTTAAAGGGTAATGGATGTAGAGACTGCTATGTTGATTCAACAAAACTAACTCTAGAAAATTACCTTAAAGATTGTAAAAAAGTACATGCTGATAAATATGACTATTCTAAATTAGAATATAATACTATCAGGGATAAGGTTATCATTACCTGTTCTACACATGGTGACTTTCTGCAAACGGCCCATGATCATAAACATGGTGCAGGTTGTCCTAAATGTGCTGAGTATTTTAGAAACTTAGACAATAAAGACCCTGATACCCCTTGTTATCTATATTATTTACAACTAAGAACAGAGCATCTAATTTTTTATAAAGTAGGCATAACAACAAAAGGCGTTAAACAACGTTTTTATCGTTTGGAGAAAGATAATACCGAAATTTTAGATCAGTTTAGTATCCTCACAACTCTTGATAAAGCTATTATTGCCGAGCAAACCATATTAGAAGAGTTTGAAGAATATAGACTCTTAATGTCAGACACTTTAGTGTTGAGCAAAGGTGGTACAGAGTGTTTTGCTGATGATGTATTAGGGGTGCATGGCTTGGAATTAGAAGACTACGTTACCTGAGATGCCTAAATCGCTTCTAAACTAATACACTTTATCTAAATAAAAAAAGCCGTTCTATTTGAACGGCTTTCATAATAAATCTGTTTGTTAACTATCTACAAGCTTTTGATTCTTCGATCATCGCACGTTGAACAGCTACTGTTTCTTTAATTACTTTGTCGAAAAACTTTCTCTTTTCTTTCGCTGAACCGTTACGTACAAATTCAGAAAAAGGCGTAGACTTAACTTTTTCACGAGATTGAACCAACATGCCATACTCCTATTTATGTTGAATTACCTATACCGGCTATACGCTCTAAGAAAGCGAGATTATACTTTTTGCCAAGTAAAGCGTCAATGTCACTTACATTAAAGTAAGGCTTTTCTTTTGTTCCATCAAGGTTTTTTTCCATAAAGATTATATCTATTTGATCCTTGAAAATATTTTTTAATTCGCTGACCACACGTTGAGACTCTAAAAACTGATTTACAAAAACCTCAGGTGGAACCCTTCTTCCTTCAACTATTTCGCGAGCCTTAACTAGGCACCAGGCCTGTTCTGGATCTTGGTAAACAAATATAATCAAAACATAGCGCTCTTTTTTAAGTGAGCGCTCTATATTTGATTTTGCCTTTTCAAAACTAGATAGTGTTGAATCAAGCAAAAAGCTTACTTTTTTCTTCAAAGCTCTATCATGTATAGCTTCAACTAAAATAGTTGCAGGCATTTGAAACAAAGGTGAATTCAACCCGTTGTAATCATCAAACTCCTTTCTTAATTCATCATTTTCAATGTGAACAACATCAACTCCATGCTCTTTTTTAAATTGAGAAATAATACTTTTAGCAGTTTCTGTTTTTCCTGCACCAGGAGAGCCCGCCATAAAAACAGATACAGCACTTTCTTCTTCTGGCAAATGATCAATCATGTTTTTGGCAAAAGCTTTCTTGATTGCCTTAGCTTTAACTAGCGATCTTTTTGTAATTTCTTCATCGGTCATAAAATATCAAATCTAAGGTTAATTTACATAAATAAAGGGGCTGAACATCTAATGCCGATCAGTTAAGAAAATGACCGGTTGACCGATCCAAACGATCATGCAAAATCCGTAGTTAGGAAACTAACTACGGATTTTTTTGTGAATATAGAACAAGCACTGCAAGCAACACTTGAAG
>Ga0209595_100032_pt1 | contig 63301 bp, 59 predicted proteins | sample Porto_4metaG_FD_187427 | JGI IMG/M metagenome (GOLD analysis project Ga0209595, IMG submission 187427) | Marine algal microbial communities from Porto, Portugal - Porto_4 metaG (SPAdes) (version 2) | ecosystem: Host-associated > Algae > Red algae > Unclassified | place: Portugal: Porto... | reverse complement strand
ATATATCTTCTTTTTTAGGCATGGTAAAAAAATAAAAAATAAAAAATAAAAGGAAAAACAAAGGTGTTCCTATAAAAAAAAACATTCCTGTATCCCAAGTTTTAGAATTTGTCAGATCTTCTCCCCATAAAAAAACTATCAATCCAAACAAAGAAATCCCCCCCCCCCATATAGGCACTACTTTAGATTCTGAATCTCGTAACAGATATTTGTCATCACCGAAATGAAAATCTCTTTTTTTACCAATATTTTCTATGGCAATATTCCAGATTTCATCTCCTTTTCTTAAAATAGCTTTGGGTACATGATGAAAACTGTTTTTTAAGCCTTCTTCTACCTTTTTACTTTTATACCCTTGGTGTGTAATGGGTCTATAAAATTTGTCTGTCATTAATTACCAGTTTTTAGACTTAAACAATTCGTCTTTGGTTAAAAAGGTAGGGGCTTCGTTAAACTCATTGTCATACCATCCAAAACTTTTACCCAAAGGGATTTTTATGGCCAAATATACGGCTTCTCCACTTCGGTTATTGTACGGAAAATACAGTGGTTGGCTATCATCTATAGTTAGGCGTATTGCTAATATTAACTGAGAAAACAAAGCAACTGTGCGATTTTTAAAATTAATAGATATACCAAGTGTATCTACATCTTGAGATATACTATATTCATCCTCTAGCATGGGTTTTAAATTGTTACCTTCTGGGTTACTATTTATGCCCCATGGCAGAAAATAAGGAATGACTTGTAAGGATTCCTTATCATTAAAAAATTTAGAAAACTTTAGAGTGGTTATTAGATGCTGTACAAAATCTAATGTAGGCGCTGCGCCAGGCAAATCTTTCTGTACTATGGTAGGCTTAAGTGTTACATGTGGACACACTATAAGATTCATGAGTGTAGCCTCGGCATCTCTAGGGTGCATCATGGTTTTATAATAATCATCGTCATGCATTAAAAGCTTTCTGTTATCAAACAACCTACGGTTATACACCATAGGGCTTTCATTGGCTTGTATGGTAAATTTTGTATTATCATCGCTCAACAAAAAGTTTTTAAAATAGGTTTCTATTGCAGTATCACTTAACATAATGGCAATAATAAAAATACCAGTACCTACTATGGCGGCTACCCACCCCACAGGGCCTGCTGCTGCTGCGCCTGTAATAAAAGCTGTATAGCCTGCGTAAGCCGATACGCCAAAAGCTACGGCTGCTAGGCTATAGGCAACTGCCGCATCGGTATCACGTTTTTCAAATGCTTCAGCAGCATCCCATACACACATGCCTGCCGTAGCTACCGAAGAAACAACACCTAAAAATTGCATACGTGTCCCTAAAGTTGCTATTTTTTTATCAAAGAAATTCGTTTTTAAACCAAAAGCTTTGGATGCAGCTAGCCCAGATTCCGTTAATTTAATACTGGCATTATAAAAATCAGCTTTATCTCTTTTAGTAGAACCTTCTCCAAATTTAGACACTGTTCCGTATAGGTTATACAGGTCTAATAGAGCCATAAAACCCGTAAATCCTTTGCTGTTTAGTATTTTGGCAGCTTTATCGCTTATATTGCGTTTATTTGCTATGTCTAGTGCTTCGGCTTCGGTAATTTTGGTACGTACGCGTATTTCTAGTACATGGTCTCCTGGTTTGGTAGAGATTACTTTTACGGCATTGGGTTTCTTTTTTAAACGGTGTACATCGGGGTTAGCACCTGTATATTTCCCTTTGTGTACAAAATTGGTGTTTACCTCGTAGCTATCGCCCAGGGCTTGCTGTAAGGCTACATTAAATTCTTTTTTACTAAGTCCAACCATATCGGTATCAAACACTCTAAGGTTTCCATTACAACGCTTAACAGCTACTTTTACAAAATCGTCCCAATTGGTATAATAGTTACCTCTACTTTTCTTTACCTGCTTAAACACTCTAGCCGACTCAAACTTTAATTTTGCCTTTAAGGCACTTGCTGCTTTTTTAGCTATTTTATTACTACTGGTTATTACAGCATCTACATTTAATAAAGGGGTTAATAAGGCATATAAAGGGTCTGCACCTTGGTAATCTGGTGCTTTACTACCATTACCTTTGTTATAGTTGGAGGCAAGTTTGTGGTTGGTAATATCTAATATCTTGTCTTTCCAAGGATCGGTATCTACATAGTCTTTTTGCAACAATAAGTGCCTATCAAACTCATAGGTAGTTGTAAAAAGAGTTTCTAATAGCTGGCAAAGCATAACGCGCCCATCTAGTTGGCGCTCTTTGGCATTGTATAAATAATCGTCTAGTGGTATTTTAAAATCGTTGTGACTTATAAAGTTCCCCAAATCATCTCGTAGTTTGGAGATCTCTTCTCGTAGTTTTTTACGTGCTGCTACGCCAAGAATGCCTTCTATTTTTGCGGAATCGGCCCCATCATAGCCTAATAGTTTTATGTTATTTTTTTTATGCGCAGAATTGCCCGTCCATTCTGTCCATTCTTTGTATGATTCACCTTTGTGTAATTCGCCCCAACGTCCGTCAGGTGCATCGACTCCTCCGTCATATTTACCTATCATCTTTTCATCATTATACACCATGTGATACACTGTAAGTGCAAGATTGTATAAGGATTGGTATTCTTTACTATCACTATCTGGTGGGGGTGCATCGCCACCACCACAAATACGATCAAAGGCATCTTCTTGAGTTTCGCCCGTCTGTATCGCTTCTACTAAAGCTTTAAAGTTAAGCATGTTGTGCGCCACTTCGTCGGCTATTTCTCTGGCTGCATTAACGGGGTCTAATAACGGGATAAACATATCGGGCTTAAGCTCTGCATCTTCTCCTGTTTTGTTAGCTTGGCTATTGGCAAGGTATTCTTTTTTGCTTTTAAGTCTTTTAAAACCTATTGTATTATCATCTGTAAAAGCTGCGCTTAAACCATCATAAGCATATTGGAGTTTTCCGTTTTTGGTAACGCCTTGTTCAAAGCCTTCGCAAACTACTTTGGTCATTCGTTTTTCTCTTAATTGAGAATCGCTTAGCATTTTTTCAAAATAGGCTTTAGACCATTGTACAGGGCTATAACATATGTAAAGCTCGGGAGTGTCATCTTTATCTTTTATATATTCTACTAAATGGTAATGATGCTCGGTAATTTTTTTTCCTGCGCGTCTTGCTCCAAAAGTTGAGCGTATGTCTTCATTTTTAGGATCTTTATACCACGGTATGCGTTTTAATTTTTGGTTTGGTGTTATATAATACTCGTAAGATTCTTCTAAACTTGTTTTTTTTGGGTCTATAACGTATATATAGCCGCCAGGAACAAGCTCTGTTAAATGACAATGGAAATTTTTTATACTTGAGTATTTATTACTGTATTTTGCCAGTTCATTTTGATTGTCTTTTATTTGGCTTCTTCTTAATACTGCATTATGATCGACATGATCATGGCCTTCAAAAAAACCATAACGCAAAAAGTGTAGACGTATGCCTACTTCTAGTTCAAACTCCTTTTCTTCTACTGGTGTGGTGGCATTGGTAACAATAGTGGTATTAGATTGCCCATTACAGCGGTCGCCTTTTTTAAGGTCTGACTCATATTGCTTATGATCTACAGACACTGTAATGCTATCGCCGTTGGATGGTAAGATACTCGTATAAGCATGTATGGTTAGTAATGCCGTTGCTTTTTCACTTTGTAAGTATACCCAAATACGGTTTTTATCGTAACGATGACCGCCTTGTATTTCTTCAAATTTTAAAACGCCATCTCCATTCTCATCGTAAGCCATTGCCCAGTTCACTTTTTTAACATCAATTGTAGATACGTCTTTATCTAGGGTAGCAATATAAACACACATTTGTTCTTCTTCTATATTGTGAAGTAGGTTACCGTTGTCATCAAAAGGACCTTCAACATCTATGACTTTAAATGAAGTAGCATCGTTTGTTGTTGCTGTTTCTTTTACAACTGTGTCTCCACTTGTGTATATTGCCGTAACTTCTAGGTTGTTGTTTGCCATTTTTTTGTTTTAGAGCTATTCGACCAATTTTAGAAATAAGTAATTAAAAATCTAAGTTATTTATTTTATAAACAGACATAACTATTGACGCATAAGATGGTTGTATAATTAATAATTCTTCTTTACCGTCTCTATCAAAATCAAATAGTTTAATAAAAGAATCTCCATTCCCTAATCTCGTTTTCTTTGAATTGTTGTTAAAATAAGGAATGTTAATTTTATGACTCTGTTTATTTATACATATTTGAACATATAAAGGTTTATCCGGAACATCTAAATACCTAAAAACTGAACCTTTTTTTGATTTCACGGTCGAAAATAAACTTTTTCCCTTCTTAATAAGTTCTACATTTGGACAATCGTTTTTAAAAGGACCACGATTTGTATTTATCATAAATTTTTTATAATCTAAAATGCTAAGTTTGGTCGAGTCATTATTCGGATATATGAAATCTCTATTGCCATTTACATAAACATAAGAGCCATTTACACCAATTAAACTATCTAGGTATACATAGCCATCTACTGAATGACTAAAAGAAGATTCTGAATGAAATAGAATTGAATCATTTACAGCCAAAAAAATATTGTGTTTTCCATTTTTTTCCCATTCAAGTGGAATCTGATTGATAAACTTCAAGGTATCCTCTTTTGAAATTGTAATATTTTTCTTAGTAATTGTTTCTTTTCTACGATTACAAGAAATAAAACACAATAAAAGGGTTAACAGTAAAGCTAAAGGCTTTAAATATTTAATTTGGGAAATAAACACCAGGTATTGCATTTTTTTCATTTTTATTACATAAAGATGGTTTATTAAACCTTTTACATTTGCCTTTTTCATATTTTGGTAAGTTTTGGGAGTTGTTTTTGAAGTACTGTCGTATTTTTTTAGCATCAAAAATATATGTAGTGCTGTCAAAAGGTTTTTTTATGGTGTCGTGCAGTTTAACAACCAATATTTTGTCAACCTTACACTGGTCTTGAAGATGGAAATACTGAGAAGCCATGGCCCATCTTTTATCAATTTCCCTATGCGATCGAATATTCATATCACCATAATAACCTTGTCCTTCCCAACCTTTGTATTTAGACTTTGGATCAGATGTGAAAATTTTGTTTTCACAAAATGCCTTAAACTCTTGAATGTGCTTTCTATTGGAAAAATGAGTTTTTGCATAATTTTCCACAGTCGGGTAATCCCAATCTCGTGATTCTGTACTACCTCGATTTTTTTTATAGCTTTTACCAAAACCTAAGTTAAATAAGTGTGCCTTGTATAGGTAATGTTTTTCACGGTAAGCAGAAGATCTTTTTAAACCTTTTGAGAAGCCTAAACTGCCAACTAGATTAAGGTATACATAAGCAATATCCCATAAACCTTTATTGCCATTTGTAGATTCAACTAAAACAGTAGCCATAAATTTAGCTTTTTGTTCTTTTGTCAAATTAATAGCATTAACAAATTCTTCCACCAATGGCTCTTGACATTTGTTACTTATTTTAAAATAACCACAATACACATTATTTACACCACCATCAAAAAATGTATCATTATCATCAGCATAAAATTTAATATGAGTAATTTCTTTATCTCTAGAAAATATTAATTCAATATTTTTATTGTACCCAGCAACATTATGAGACGTACTGTATTTTTTTTCTTCTTTTTTAAAATAATGAACTTTTATTATTCCTCCATCTGAATCATTTGCATTTTTATTTCCTTTTTCTATATGAAATTTGATTTTTATTTTTTCTTTACTTTTTAACTTTATGATTTTGGGATTTATTTCTCGTTTGTCGTTATCTAAAAGATTAGATAACGATATCTTTTTTTTATCTTCATATATCTTATACTTTTCATTTTTCCCTTTGTTAACAATTACTCTAGGAATAAAGGCATTTCCCACACCTTCATATTCTTCTTTCTCAAATTTCACAAAAGCCTTTCCTTTGGCATTAACTTTAGCTGTAAACTCCATAGGTATTAGTTTTTTTCATCTAAATAAAATCGTATTTCTTCACCAGGCATAATATTAAGGGTCGTAGCCTCTATCCAAGCTTTAATCTCTGGGTCATTATCATCTTCTTTCCAATCTATGCTTACTATTTTAGGATCTTCAGCAGGCATTACAACTGGTGCTATAATGGGTTCTAAAGAGGTGGGCTCGTTCTTTTGTAAGTGATCTGTAATCTTAATGGGCGCCCCACCATAGCTACACATAATGGTTGAATCTTCTAATAAAGCAGGTGCATCCTGTATTAAAGCATCTGCAACACCTTGCCAATCTCCTACCACCATAACTGCTTGGCAGGGGGATGATTGATATGGGCTTTTTTTACAATTGCCTTGAAAGATGAGGTTTGCCTTTTCTTTATCTTTTGCGTTGGCAAACTTCTTGTCTTGTATTTTTATCTCATTAGAAGTTACTTTTAGTTCTCCTTCTGGCTTTGTGCATAATTGACATTCTATTTTTGCACCATCACATACATATGCTTTAGTTGCCATAGTTTATTTGTTTTAAATGAATTTTCATAGTTCTTGTATATTCATTATTATTAGTCAAATTTATTGTAAGCCAGCCACTTTTTATCATAGCTGTATGCTTATCAATTACATATTCACCATCGTATGCTTTTAAAAACAACGTTTTATCTTGAAAACCGTAATAATCAAAATAACCCAATAGTTTCTTGGCTTCTTCATCTTGCAATGGGATTAAATCTCCCTTAATTTTATAATTCAGTTCTTGAGAATCATTATTTTCTTTTAAAAAAGTTATGCTCTCATTAACTCTAAGCGGTAAATAATTAATATAGTTTTTAAAAACACGTTTTCGTTGACTAGGTCTACCACTATCTCCTGAAAGCTGTAAAAGCCCATTAAATAAAAACCCGAATAATCGATACTGGGAAAAATCGGCTGTAAAAGCTGATAGGTTATTTATTTTTTCTCCTATTGCATCAATATAAGCATGACTTAATTTTCCAATATGCCTATATTTTAATTCGATTTCTAATCTTTCCCATTTTTTCTTTAGCTCCTCATAATTTAAAACTTTTTGTATAGCTCCTCTTGAATCAATTGCAAAAGAAAGTTTATTTGTTAGTTCTGAAAGCTGCTTTATTAATAAGTGTTGTTTAGTTAACCTTTTATCTAGCTCGTATTCAGAATCTAAAACTTCAACATTAAAAACAAATGTGTTTTTTGAATCTGTGGATATTAATTCTAAGGAAATTACTTGTTTATATCTATTATGTGTTTTTATTCCATTAATTAAAGTTTCTTCTTCTATATCAAAGGAGTACCTAATAGGTTTTTTACTTTTCTCGTATACAAGAAAAAAGACATCATGGCTTACAAATTGTACATCGTCAAATTGTGGTTCAAAAACAGCTTCAAGAGATTCTAATAATTTACGAAACATACTGGTTTTATATAAATTATTATCCTTTACTAACTTTTACATCTTGTCCTCCTTGTACTGTAGTAACTCCTGGTCCTTGAATATTAATATCTCCATTGCTAGCGATTAGTTCGGCATCTGAGGCATTAATAGATAATGAACTTTGGATATTCACTATTTTGCTTCCTTCAATAGTTTCTGCATGTTCTGTAGTGTTTAATGTATAACTATTGTCGGCAGTTACTTCCATATTATTACCAATACCTACAATGTTATCTTCGCCAATTTGTGTTTCCATGTTTTGTGCCTGCATATGAATTTTTTCTTCTGCACGAATATTAATATTCTTAGCTTCTATATCAATAGTCTCTGGAGCGCTAATTCGTATATTTTTATTAGCTGTATCAATAAAAATAATATTGCTGTTTTTATCGGTAATAGTAATACTCTCGCTACGCTTGGTATCATTAAACTCTATGGTATGCCCGCTGCGGGTAACAATACTTTTATAATTATTTTTATCCTGACCACCTGCTCCTGTAGTACCATTAAAGAGGCTTCCTAGTACAAAAGGCCTGTTGGGGTCGTTATATCGAAACCCTACCATAACCTGATCATTTACCTCGGGGATAAATACATGGCCTCGATTTTGTGCATGATTTTCGCTGCTTCCTGCATCGGTTGTCATTACACGTATCCACGATGTTTTCATTGCTCCCGTTTGCCATTGGAATTGTACTTGTACTCTCCCTTTTTGGTTTGGGTCATCATTAGAAAGTACGGTAGCCAATTGTGGATGAGCTTCTGGTAGGGCTACTGTAGGTTCTGGTAATATGGCTACACCAGAAGATATGGCTTCAAACTCATTGGTATACTCACTTGAACCTGTAGCCTTATGCATAATTTTGGTAATAATATACTCTCCGTAGTTTTTAACATCAAAAGAGCCTATACCACGTTGTGCTGCGGTAACTTTGATAATAGAGCCTACTGTGAGCCCTTGTTTGGTACTTGTACCGCTTAGTACATTGGCTGTAGCTACTTTGCTTCCTTGTTTGTTTTTAACAATATTATCTATTTCACTTTTATCCTGTACTCGTGCTGAGGAATAATCATTCGTTTCAATTGAAAACAGCTCTTTAGAAGCTTCAAAAGCATAACTTCCTAATTCATTTAGTCCCGCTACTTCTCCCTTCGTTTTTGATTCGTTTTTGGAATCATTTAGTGCGTTATAAGAGAAATTTGTGTGACTACTTGAAATTGTTTCTATGGCAATATTAATGGTATCCATATCTGCTCCATATTCTACGGTTATAGGAGCTTTTAAGGTTGGTTTACCAAAGACAAGATGCACTCCATCATAATATAACCATTCATTATATTGTTTGGCTATACGCTGTATAAATTGAAAATGATTTTCTCTGTACTGTGCTTGATAGGTTATAGCAGTACTATAGACAGGATTAATTTGAGCAGATATGTCCAAGTCCATTACCGTATTACTTATAATAGTACTTAGGTTTTTACCTAACCATGATTGCGTATGTATCCCGTTTTCTAACAAAATAGTTTTAGAATACCCACTTACTACTAGTTTGCCATCAAAACCATTATCATGCTGTAGTTTTACATTTGTAATAATTCCTAAAAATTCGGTGTCATCAAAATTAATTGTTGCTGATTTACCAAGCCACTCTTTAGAACTATCAAGGGTATAGGAGCCTATGGCTTCTATACTGTCATAATCAACAGTAATAGCAAAGGTGTGATGCTCATTAATTGATTGATTTAGGATTACTTTCTCAAAGTTATAAAGAAATTTACCATCGATACTAAGTTTTGTTTTGGGCTCTATCATGGAGTTGTTTTTTGTATATCTATCAAAAAAAATATTATATAATTATCTTTTGTATGCAATTGAATGACTCTATACTGTTATGATAAAAAAATAAGGCTTTAATAAACGTTCGCTCTATTTTTTATTTACAAATTAGCCTATGCAATTGGTATATTTTAACATAATACGCCAAGTTCTTTTTTTCTAGTTCTAAAAAAGCACTTAATTATCCCTTAATATTTTTTTATATTAAGTTAAATGATGACTTATTTTTTTACTAGTATTAAAAACCTTGACTGTTCTTTTTGAAAAACAATTTTCAATCCCTTGATTAATTATATTAAAACTGATTGGAGATATCTTGATACTACCAAAAAGGCACATGTCCAGAGAGCTTTTTAACAGTTTATTTTATAAAGAAAAAAAAGATTCTAAATTATCATTCTGGGCGTCAAATTAGTGTTTTTAAATTGAGTTTTTTTTTATTTTAACATTCTGTTATAATGTTAATTGTATATTCTTTAATTCATAATTAAATATTGGTCATATAACAAAGATTGTTTTAATTGAGCTTCGTAAGTGCATTAGTATTTCTACTAATATTAATAGATGATATAAAACTTGAAACTAAAAATGGGTCTGTCACCTTACTTTAAGAGCTGTATTACTAAAAGAAACTTTAATTACTTCTTGTTTTTCATCACTTATATCAGTGATAACACTTTTAATTTTTTTATTTAAAACCGTTAATTCTAATTTTATAGTTTTTAGTTCTTCTTCTTTTCTCCAAGTAGCATTTACCACTTCATTAAGGGTAGGAATATGCTGCTCGTTTTCTTTTAATTTTTGTTGTTCCTGTCCTAATAGCGAAGGAATTTTATAGAGCGCATTCAAAAAATTGGAAGCCGCTAATTGCGGATCGGTAGCCATGAGCCCGTTATTGTAGGTGTACTTTATATCTCCAGTACCGAGTACAAAAAAGCGATTGATATTAAAATCAAATTCATCTTTCATGGAAGCCTCAGTTTTAATGAGTAATGTAAAGCCATACAAGTTGCCAATACTTCGATATTCACCTCTGGTATTCATTTCTTTGGATAGTTTATTGAGTTGCTTTCCTATAGTTTCTACGTTAGAACTATCTAAATTTTTTAATTGAATAGGATTTAAAATAGTTCCATCACTACTTTTCTGAATATTAGAGAGGAACTGCTTTTGATCGCTGGTCATTGAAACAACTCTTTCTTTGCCAAGTGCTGCCAATTGGTAAAGGTTTTTTAATTTGTTTTTAGAAGCCCATTTAGAATTATGAAATGCTTTGCGTTCACTTTCTAAAGCGGTTACTTTCTTTTCTAGTTTCGCTTTTTCTAACAAATCAGTATTCCCTGATAAAATAGCCACATATTCTGAAAAATTCATTCCAGACTTTTCATCCATTCCTCCTTCGTCAATGGTTCGTTTACCCAAATTATTGGTCTTTAATTGGTCAATAAACAACTGTTTGTTATGCAGTAAATTAAACTTATAGCTATCCAGTGATTTTTCTACGGCATAAATAATTACATCTACATTATTACCTCCAAAATGTTTGGCTATTTCATTGCCTTTTCTAATGGCTCTACCATCACGTTGGGCTAAATCACTTGGTCGCCAAGGCGTATCTAAATGATGAATAGCAACGGCTCTTTTTTGTGCGTTCACACCCGTACCCAACATTTCTGTAGAACCAAAAAGTACCCGTATTTTTCCTTCATTCATTTGTTTGATAAAATCCTTTCGTGTATCCTCAGTTTTTGCTTCTTGAATGAAGCGCACTTCTGAAGGAAGTAGTCCATGCTCCTCCACTAATTTTTGTTTAATTTCAGAATACGGATTCCAAGTATTGGGTTTATAGGTCCCTAAATCAGAAAATACAAACTGCGTGCCTTTTTGCGCTTGAAACTGATGGTAATATTCACTAATTTTTTTAGCACAATGCGAAGCTTTATTATCAATATGATCGGAATATTCAGGAGAAATCATTCGCATGTCTAAAGACATTTTACGCGCATAATTGGTGGCAATTAGCATTTTTGCTTTCTCTTCTTTTTGAGAAAGTGGAGCTCTGCCTAAGAGTGTAGCATCTCCTGTTTTCGCAAATTCCATGAGTCTGTATATAAAATCTTCCTGTTCTGGCGTAGGAGGAATGTTGTATAAAATTTCCTTTTTTTCAGGACGATCAATCCCAATATCTTTTGCGGTACGGTAATCTGTAATTTCAGAATAGAATTGTGCCAGTTCAGGAACTTTAATAAAAAATCGAAAACGCTCTTTTTGCACAATGGTATTGGTTACAGAAAATTCGTAATCCGTTGTTTTTTTAGCATAAATAGCAGCCCACGCATCAAAACAATGAATGTTTTGTTTTTCCAATGCCTTTGGGCGCAAATATTTAAACAAGAGGTAGAGTTCTGTTAACGAATTAGAAATGGTAGTACCTGATAAAAAGGTAGCCCCTAAATCTTTTCCCGTACGCTGTTGCATGGTTCGCAAAGCAAATAAAAGATTCATTGCACGTTGGCTTCCTTGTGAATTCCCCAACCCTGCTACTCGGTCATGACGTGTGTTGAACATCAAATTTTTAAACTTATGACTTTCATCTACAAACAAATGGTCAATTCCCATCATTTTAAAATCAATGATATCGTCTTTTTTCTCAGCAATATCATGAGCTAAAGATTTTAGTTTTACTTCTAAATTCTCTTTTCGTTTGTACATACCACGAATCATCCCTCTGGACACTTCCTCCTCTTGTTTTTCTAATGCCCACAAGTTATCTTCTACATTATCGAGTTCTGCTTGTAAAATTTCTTGTTGCACCGCTATAGATTGCGGAATCTTTCCAAACTGATCGTGCGTTAAAATCACTGCATCCCAATTGTTATTTTTAATATCTCCAAAAATACGTTGGCGCTTATTAGTAGTAAAATCTTGTTTTCCTGGATATAAGATTTTGGCATTGGGATAGGCTTTTCGGTAGGTTTCGGCAATCTCATGTACATTGGCTTTGAGTCCTATAATCATGGGTTTGTTGGCTAATCCTAACCGTTTAAGCTCATAAGAAGCGCAGCACATAACCAGTGTTTTTCCTGCACCCACTTCATGGTCGCAAATTGCACCTCCATTGTTTTTTATCATCCAAACCACATCTTTTTGGCTATCGTATAAATCATCAATACCTAATGCTTTTCGATCTAGTTCAGGAAAGCTTTGGTGGCTACCATCATAATTGGGCTTTACAAAACAATTAAAGGTCTCGTTGTACAGGTTAGTTAATCTGTTTTTAAAATCATCATTTTGTATTTGTAACCAATCTATAAATTCGCTTCTTATTTCATCAATCTTACTGTTTGCTAATTGGATAGCCTGACTATCTGGAATTTTCACCTCTTTATCACCAACTACTATTTGTTTGGTAATTTTTGGAGTAGTATTTACTAAAGCATGTTTTAATAATGCAATACCATCATAGTTTCTGCTTTCACTTTTTACATTGTATTTATCCCATATGGTGGCATTTTTACGTTTACAATTCACAGAAAAAGCATCGCCATTAGGCGCATAATGAATGTTTACCTCCGTATCAAATAAATGCGAAGCAAAACGGCTGTAGATTCCAGAAGGAATCCAACGTTCTCCAAGGTTAAAATCCAATTCTTGAAAAGCAATGCGACGTGGAAAAATGGCTTGTAATGACTTTAAAGATTCCTTAGCCAGAATGTCGTTAGGATTTTCATTAATATAAGCTTCAATTTGCTTTGCTTTTTCAATCACATTACCTGCTAAAAACTGATCGGTAACTTGATATTCCTTTGCTATGGGATGGTAATGGATTTGATCTTTTAAAGTGTTCTTTAATTCTAATTCCGATAATTGGCTGATCTTTTCCATATAGGCTAAATCCACCTTAGAGAATTTATTAAGAGAAGCACTGAGTGCCTCGTTAGGTGTTTCAATGGAGTTTATTTCTTCTGAATTAAAAGCTACAGGACGAAAAAAGATATCCGCTTTAGCGAAAGTATCTCCTTGGCTACGTTCGAGGTATAGCATTTCATTACTAGCTGTATCCATTTTTAATAATTTTACAGAGCTAGCCGCATTCAGGTAATCATTTGTTTTTATAAAAGCATCATAATAGGTGTTGAGGTTTTTTCGTAATAGTGGTTGCTCCATTTGTGTAGTGTATTCTTTTTCATAGAGTTCATAATAAGCATCCCGTAGTGGGATATATTGTGTTATTTTTCTGTGCTGTAAAGAGTTGATTAGCAATGGATTAAAAGTGGGGTTTACAGGAAACGATTTTAAGTAGCCTATTTGATTTTGAAAGCTTACCAAACAACCTTCTTTGTAGTGGTTTAAAATAGGTCTTGTAAATGGTTGAGGTGCATTGGAAACTTTAGGCGATTTTGGTGTTTTTTTAGGAGCAATACCTGATTTTGGTTTCTTCTTTTTCTGTTTTTTTGGTTTGTAGTTCGGGTCGCGTTCTTGCTCTGTAAAATTGAATAAATCGTATAAGGTGGTTATGGTTTCTTGCTCCGTTTTTTTTGGTTTTTCCATAGGTTGCTGAGTAATGGAAATACGTTGTTTAGGCTGTTGTTGGTATAAATCGGCATTAAAATTTTGTTGAAGATCCTTTTGTAGTAATACTCCAAAATCATTTGCCATATCTTGTGGTGTTCCCTCATGCCAATAAATGGTTGCAGGTTTTCCGTATGGGTCGGTATCGGTATACTGTTTTGTAAATAGCGTGTTTTCTTGTCCTTCGAACAAGCGATTACTAGGAGTGTTCTCTTTAGTGGTATAGTTATTTATAAATTGCAGCTCTTTTTCTGCAAGTTGTTGTTTTTGACTATTTTTTTGAAGTAGTATAAAATCACTCCCTACGGTTGTACCTGCATTGTCTAAAAACAGATTGTTAGGCAATCGAATGGCTGAAACTAGCTGCATGTTTTCGAGTAGTTTTCTACGAATAGACTCGTTTTTAGCACTATTTAAAACACCTTGTGAGGTAATGTAGGCGAGTAAACCTCCTTCGCGTAGTGTATCGACTCCTTTTAAGAAAAAGTAATTATGAATGCTTTTAGAAGCTTGCATCCGAACTTCGTCTTTGCTTTTTGAAAACTCAGGATCAAAAACAGCAATGTCCCCAAAAGGGATATTACTACTTACCAAATCAAAATAATTATGGTATTGCTTATCAATGGTTTCAAAACCTTGTGCATGTACCATTGTATTAGGACGAGTATATTGAAGTATTTTTGCGGTTAGTAAATCCTTTTCAAATGCGATGGAATTAACACCTGCTAATGCAGATAAAAACACACCCATACCTGCTGATGGGTCTAAAAAAGTATTCACTTTTATGTTATTATTTTGTAGCGTTTCTCCAATTTTATCTACCAATGGTTTAGGAGTATAAAAAGCAGTTAATACGCTACTTCTAATGCTGTCTATATAGCGTTTATATGTTTTTGGATCAAGGGTGTCTTCTTGTAAAATCCGATGAAGTTCACTTACCAAAGAGAATAAGTCTAACTCACTACTAGACCAATGCTCAATATCATCAAAAGAATTAGCAGGGTGTAAAACACATTTTAATCCTCCAAAACCTACATACTTTTGTAGTTTATGAAGTTCTTCTGTGTTTGGCTGTCTCTTTAATTTTTCGAGCGTTAAGACAACTTTGATAGCTTCAATATTATTTTGAAGATGCTCTTTTTTTGAAAATCCCATAGTATGTAGCGTTGATAATTTTTAAATTTATCAACGAACTATGCTAGATTTTCTAGAAGAGCTATACTGGCGTTGTTTTGCTGTTTAGAGGTGTTGTTTTACTTTTTAAATAAATAGAGTTGTCTTATGTTTTTAAACAATCGAATAGGTAACATAAACACTCCGAGAAAACCAGAAAGTAAAAATTTAACCGCAAAATAAACAACCCAACCAATTAGAGGTAGAAATAAAAAGAAGGAAGGAGTAATGCGATTTAATGTTTTCCAACCAGCCACTAGTGCAGCTCCCGTATAAAAACCTTGAAAGATTAAAAAGGCTTTAGGAGTACTTGGTTGTTTTAGGGTAAGATTATGGATAGGAGAATTCATATACAATAGAAAAAAACAGAAAAGAAAACCAAGAACAAGCATTACAAAAAACTCTTTGTAAATAGTTCTTTTCTGAGTCTTTTTTCTTTTTGAGTTACACGAAGTACATATAGGCAAACTAAAATTAGTAGCACATTTAGTACACAATCCTTTTTGGCAATCTTGACAAGAAGCTACCGCATTTTCTATGGGATGGTTAAAGCAATTCATCGTTTTATTGAGCTATTAAATGCGCGTCTATCCAAAGCTGAATCGTTCCTGTCAATTCAGTATATAAAGCGTCATATATTTCATTGTCTTCAAAGTTGGCATCTAAGTGATACTGATCAAATACAGGTAAAGTAATGGAATACATTTTTTCTGTAAATCCGCGTAATTCTTCCTCTTTAATATCCCTGTTAAATTCATTACAAACAATATTAAAAAGCAGATCCATTTTTGAAAATGGTAGATTGGAGAATAGCACCTGATTAGCAATATGTGATGCTTCTAAATGCGTGTATTTCGAAATAATGGCATTGGTGTAAGCCTCTAATGCCGACTCACTACGTGCAGTTATAAAAAGTGTGTCTTTTGCTAATTCAGGATAGCTTTGATTTAAAAGTTCTTGTAATCTTAATTGGAAATAAGAAAGGTCTTGTTTTTGGGTGGTAGCATTCATAATAGTTTAGATTTATTAGGAAGGAAAAATAAATACTGAAATTCAATTTATTGAATCTCAGTATTTAAACAAACGATATTTTAAGCGTTTTATTTTTGTTTCCTTGTAGGAAATTTAAAAGAGGTTTTTCCGTTAGGCTCTAATACTAAATACGCATCAAAAGTTTTATTGGCTTTACTTTTTAAGCCTTTTAATAATCCAGTTTTGCCATTATTTAGTAATAATTGCACATTTTTTTCTGACATGATTTTTCCGCAAATATTTCTAAATACCAACCATTCACAAGTATCCGTAGTACACTTGGCTACCTTTGGAAATAATTTAACAGAGGCTTGTTTACAGCTAGGGCACTGTAATAACTCTTTTTGAATGGTTTTAATCTCAGTTTGTAAAATCTCTGTGGTAATCTGTTTGGTATGCAATTCAATAGAATCTTGAAAATTAGCTGCCTCCATTTCTCCTTTTTCAATATTAGCTAATGATTTTTCCCACACACCTGTCATAGCTACATTGGCTATGCGCTTGTCTTTTACAATTTCATATACTTGCAAACCTTTTTGAGTAGGAACAAGTGTCTTTTTTTGTCGTTGTATATAATTGCGTTTAAATAAAAGCTCAATGGTATTGGCGCGAGTAGCAGGAGTTCCTAATCCTACTTCTTTTATAGCAAATCGTTCCTCTTCATTTTCAATTGTTTTTCCTGCATTTTCCATAGCAGATAACAAGGTAGTTTCGGTAAGTAATGGCTTGGGCTGAGTTTGCTTTTCTAATAGGGCAGTATTCTTTATTTTTAAAGCTATTCCTTGCTTAATTTCAGGAAGCTCTTCATGATTTCTTTGCCCGAAATGTCCTTTTATTGCACGCCATCCTTCAGAAATAATAACGGTTCCATTGGTGATAAATAGTTCTTCTTTTGCTTTACATTTTACATTAGAAATTTCTTTGATACAAGGAGCTGATACCGCCTCTAATAAACGAGCAGCGATTAACTGATAAATCATTTCTTCTTCCTTGGTTAAATCCGTAGGAGAATTTTCAGTAATTAGTAAGGCATGATGATCAGTTACTTTATCATCATTAATAATCCGTTTTTGTAATTTTTGGATGCGTAATTTTTTAGCGTGCTGTTTTAAAAGCTCATTGTTCTCTAAGCTTAGTATTAACTCTGGTATGTACTGCCACATATCCTCAGAGATGTATTTGCTTCCTGTTCTAGGGTAACTAATTAGCTTTTTTTCATATAAAGACTGTGCAATATTTAAGGTTTGTAAGGCAGATAGGTTATAGGTGGTATTTGCTTGTTTTTGTAAACCTGTAATATCAAAAAGTAATGGAGGTTGTTCTCTTTTTTCTTTTTGTTCTAATTCAACACCAGTGATTGTTTTTAAAATGGAGCACTTTTCAATGGCTGATTGCGCTATTTGTTTAGAAGCAAAAGAAGTGTTTGATAAAGTATGAAATGTAATACCATTAACGCTATGTTGTAATTGAATTTTCCAATAGGTTTCTGCTTGAAATTTGGAGTGTTCTTGGTAGCGTTTACAGACCATTGCTAGTGTAGGGGTTTGTACTCTTCCTAAAGAATAGACCCCATCATTGGCTTGAATGCTTAATGCTTGTGTAGCATTAATTCCTATGAGCCAATCTGCCTGATTACGGGCTTTAGCAGCCTCATATAATGAATCGTAATGACTTCCTTGTTGTAAATTCTGAAATCCTTGGGCAATGGCTTTGTTGGTTAAAGAACTTATCCATAAACGCTCAAAAGGCTTTTTACATTTTAAATAATGATAGATATATCTGAAAATTAATTCACCTTCTCGTCCTGCATCGGTTGCCACAATAATTTTATCGCAACGCTCAAAAATTTCTTTGATAATTTGTAATTGCTCAAAAGCTCCTTTGTCATTTTTGTACCCATTTTTAACTTTTATTTGTCTAGGAATCAATAAAAAGTGTTCAGGAATAATTGGTAAGCTTTCCTTTTGAAATCCTTTAAACCCATAAGCCTCTGGCATGGCTAAGGTTACTAAATGTCCGAATGCCCATGTAATGGCATAACCTTTACCCAACCAATATCCGTTTTTACGTTGTGTAATGCCCAAGTGTACCGCTAATTCGGCGGCTACACTGGGCTTTTCTGTTAAAATAGCAATCATCTTTTATCGTTTTTTACCTTTTGGTTTAACTGCTGTTTCATCCACTTTTTGCGCTTTCCCTTTACTGGTTTCTTGACCAACTTTATCTTTTTTGTTATTCGGATTTTTAAAAGAGAAATCAACTTTTCCACCTTCACCATTTAGTTTTAAATACCCTTTGTAAGAGTTACCTGTTTTACTTAAAAAGCCATCGATATAAACGGTTTTCCCATCTTTTAAAAGGGTACGCTGATCTTCAGTTAATTCTTTCCCTCGAATCATTTTTGGAATTTCACCCTTTGGAGTCGTGTTTTTTTGTTGTTGATTTTGAGTAGGTTTATCAAAAATAAATTCGACATAACGTTTGTCTGCATTGAATTGTAGAGTAGCATCAAATTCTTTTCCTTTGGAAGATGTCATGCCTTTTAATTCTAAGGACTTGCCTTCTTGCAAGGTTTGTTTTTGAGAATCGCTTAAGGTGACTCCTTTAATTTCATTGGGGATTTTAATGTACTCCGATTTTAAGGCAACTAATTCATTGGTCAGTTTATCAATACTGATAATAGAAGGAATCATTTCGCCTGTTTTTAAATTGTGCAGGTCTACCACACGCCCCATATTACCAGTCGCTTTTAAATTTTTCTTATCAGCATCACTAAATTCATGTCCAAAAAAAGGATAGTTAAGCATCGGTTCTCTTCGAATACCATGAATTGCCATGGTTACTTTTCCTTCTTTGTTTGTTTGTAAAGACAAACGCGCATCTAATCGACTAAAGGCAGTACCTACATTAAAACTAACAGGAACTAATTCGTTGGTTTTATATCCTTTTAGCAAACCGTCTAATAATTTTCGACTTTCTAATTTTTCTTTGGTAATCCCTAAATTGGATAGCGTTTCCCAATCAATATCTTTTTCTTGATAACGATATTCACTTTGTTGATTGGTGTCTTCGGTTGTGGGAGGTGTTGCTTTTTTGTCTGTTGCTGTAGGGGTTACTTCTTGATAATCTACTTCTTGGTCTTTCGCTTGTGCAGTCATTTGAGATTCTTTTTTAGAGTTAAATTGTGTGGTGTCTACTTCGTGATTGTCCATTATTTTACCCATTGCTTTTGTGGGGTTCTTTAATTGCTCTTTAAAAAGTTTGGTGATTTTTTCTATTTGTTTTTTAGGGACTTTAAAAAACTTGAAACGCGAAGGGTCTTTTGCCTGACGGAAATAATTAGAGAAAAAATTGGAGAGTACATCTCCGTTTTTATCTACTTTCAAAAAAACATTTTGATTAGCTTCTTTGGGATCTGTAGTTTCCAATTCTCCATTTTTATCCAAGCCTTTTACAGCTCTTATTTCTTTGGTTTCTTGGTCTAATACCAATAAAATATCAGAGAATTGTTCGGGTAATTCTTGATGTTCTTCACTCATTTTATTCTTATTTATAATTAATAATAAATCGAAATTAGAAGCAGGAAGGATTTAGAAGTAGTCAAAGAATAAGTTGACACTTTTTGACCTGTAAACACCTATTTTGGCACTACGGGGTTTTTAAATAGGGCTTTAATAAAATGATTGATATCAGAGAGACGGTAATAGGTTTTTCCGCTAATAGCGTAATAGGGTAGTTTTCCAGAGGAACGATAGCGTTGCAATGTTCTAGAGCTAACTTTTAAGATGGTCAATACATCTTGGTTATCTAATAGTTGTTCGCCTTCTATTACATTTTTTTGACGTTGTAAACGGGCTATTTTTTCATCTAATAAGTCAAATCGGTCTTGAATACGATCCATCCAAGCAAAGAATTCTCTTCTATCTAGTTCCATGTGTTTGTAGATTAAAAATGATGGAACAAAAGTGTAGTAGTTATTGGGTTTCTATTTCCAAGTATGTGCCAATTGGCAATGGATTTTTTTTAAAAGAGGAGTTGTTATTTGTGTTTTATAAAGAATGAATAAGATAAAATAGAGGTCAATAGCGTAGTGATGTTCAAGGGGGTTAATTTTGAAACTAAAAAATATCTGCTGACCTCTAAATTATGGGAAAGGATTATAGTTACTGATCATTTTGTCCTAAATGAGATTCTAAAGCGTGTTTTAACTGATCTAAAAATAAAGTACGGCTATCAGTACGATATTTCATACGATGGTAGGTATGATGTATATCGCCTAACTTAATGTCGAATACCTGTTCGAAAACACTGGCTATTTTACGAATATTTGATTGAGGTATTGATTTAGAAATATGCAAGGCATAGATAAGTTCTATCATGGAACTTTTTGAATTTGACCAGTTCAAATTTTGAATACTTGTATCATTAGTAGTAGACCGACTAGTTTTACTTTCTATATAAAAAGTTAGCCTTTCTTCCGCTATTATTAAGGACAATACGGAATCGTAGAAAGTAGTAAATTGAAAATCAATAAAAGTGAAAGATTGATTTCCTGTATAAATGACATCATTATCCTTATACCGTAAAAAATAGAGTTCATCTTTATCGGTTCTTCCAGATTTCATGTACTGATAAAAAGAATTATTACGGTAGTATCTTTTATTAGATTTAGAGACCTTTTCAAGGTAATCTGTGTAATGAATGACACTTTTTTTACCGTTCCCAATAGGGCGAGTGATTTCTATATTATAAACATGTTTATAAAAAATCAGCAAGCTATGTATGTTGGGTTTTATCTTTTTGAAAAAATGTATTTCATCATCGAGAGAATTAAAATTAGAAGACAATACGTAGCGCTTCATAGATTCTAACTTCTCGTATAAAAAGGAAATCATTTCTTTTGTAGTATCTACTATTGCTTCATTGGACTGTAATTTAATTGATTGATCTTTTTGTTTTACTTCATTTAATATTTTATTGAAAAATGTACACATAACATTATCACAATTAGAATTTTGACTAACCTAAAAAAACTTGACACTGTAAAAAACATCTAATTGTTGTACTATGGGGGGACAGTATATTATCAAAAAAAATATGAACAATGAATATCCAATCACTTAGTCTTCATATTTGTAACTAAATTAAAGGATATTTATGTAAACGTAGAAAAGGGTTTAATATTAGCTAGATACGAAAGAATATTCGCTGCAATTTGTTAAATATTAGTTGTTTATTAAGTAATTAGAATTAAGTTGTTTGATCTTTTATCAATTTTATGTTTAAAAAGTTGTAATTTAGCGCATACGAAACCGCATACAATTTATGTAGTTTTGAAATAATTAAAAAATAACAACGATCTGTTTATTAGTTAGTTGAGTTTTTTAAAAGTGGGGCTTTAGGTAGCTCGTCGGGCTCATAACCCGAAGGTCACTGGTTCGAGTCCAGTTCCCGCTACTAAGCAAGCTCATTGATAAACAGGTGTTTAAAACCTTTTTCAATGAGCTTTTTTTTTGATATCTTGCAAACCGCATACAGTAACGCATACAGCAGCGGATTGAAGAAAAAATACACAGCACCAAAAATATACCATGGCGGAAAGACTTTCGATCTTTCTAAAAGGTGGTATGTTTATTACTCCTACGCACATCCAGAACTCATAGGAAAGAACGGGAATCCAGTTATGGTTCGTCAGCCTCCTATAACTATGAGTATTAATAAAAACTATAAAACAAAACAAGAAAGATTATTTCATTTGGGGATTGTTTCTGAAGTGTTGTTAGAATTATTGAAAGATGGTTCTTCTCCATATAAAGGTGAAATGGAATTGAATAATCAATCTTTAGAATATACTGCTGTAGCTGCTTTGGATTATGCACTTGATTTAAAAAACAGTACTCTCTCTGAAACTTCAAAACCAGATTATCGTAGTCGATGTAATCAATTTAAAAAATACCTTGAAAAAAAGAATCTTGCAGATAAGAGTATTTTAAGTATCACTAGAGAAGTAGTTAATACTTATCTAGAAGGAATTGTTAAGGCTAGTAGTGCTCGAAATAGAAATAATACACGTATCGTGTTAAGTGCATTATTTGGTGAGCTTGATGATAGCCGTATTATTCCAAGAAATTTTATAGAAACGATTAAGGTGCTTGACACAAAATCCGTTAGTCATGATACTTACCCATTAGAGGTTTTAGAAGGATTGTTTGCCTTTATGAAGGAAAAAGATCCTTTATTATTACTGTTTGTTCAATTTGTTTCCTATAATTTTTTACGTCCCATTGAGGTTTGTCGTTTGCGACTAAAGGATATTATTTTATCTCAAAAACTTTTAACGGTTAGGACAAAGAACAAAAAGAAAGGTAGTAAGACTAAAATAATACCTAATATTGTCATTGATGAGATCAAGAATTTTGATTTTTCTACGCAAGAAGACTTCTTATTTACACCAGATGGTATTGGAGAAGAATGGGAAGCAAAAGAAACTAGCAGAAGAGATTATTTTACCACTAGATTTCGTAAGTTAAAAAGTAAATACAATAAACATCTTATTGCTCAAGGAAAAACGCTTCAATTAGGAAGAGAGTATACAGTTTATTCTTTTAGACATACTTTTATTACAATGCTTTTTAGGAAATTACGAGAAGATTTTAGTTACACTGAAACTTGTGATAAACTAATGCTTATAACAGGTCATTCTACATTAAAAGCACTTAAAGAATATTTAAAAGATATTGACGCAGAACTTCTAGAAGATTATAGTGGGTTGTTGGTGCTTTAAAATTTATCTAGTCTTTATTTTTTGGCAGGTATAAGTTTCCTCTAGAAAGAAGAAGGCTTCTATAGTGATTTTTTAATCTTTGCTTTTTAGTCATTGGTTTAAGTCTATGGTCAGGAGATAAGTTATCTTTTTTTTGCTTTAGAATAGATTCTAGGTCTTTTATGGACAAACCATCTAACAAAGCATTTAATATTTTATCACTAGTAAGACTCACTATTTTTCACTGTTGTTTTATTGTTACAATGAAAATAGATCGAAAAAAAGACTGTCAATTATAAGGTTTCCTTTTGGCTATAGTTTTCTTTTAAAGTCACTTAATGACTTTAATTATTGAATTGATAAAGAATAGTGAATGAAATTGATTCTAAATAAATGGATGTTGAATTAGTGTTTAGATAGCTTGTTTGATTAAACTCATGATGTATTCTAAATTATCAGTGTCCTTTATCATTAGTTCGTAATCACCATTTCCCCAATGTCCTGTATTTGATACATCACGCATTAAGTTTTTAGGGTCTTCTAAATGACCTTTTGGTAAATTAATAAATAGTTTTAATCCTTTTTTTAATGTTACAATGTCAGTTATGTTTTTGTTTTTTTTTTTGAAACCTACATACAATTTTTAGGTGGATTACAAATTTAGTAAATATATCTTTTGAAAAGTTTGGAGGAAATCATAATGAATTTCTTTTACCTTAGTAAGCTCAAAAACGATTAAATTTAATTAATTATAGATTTCGATATTACAGATATACATTTATCATATTCTAGTCTTATACCTAAGAAGATAGACGGTATAACTGTATACATAATTCACAAAAAAATTATTAATAAACAGCTTAATAAGCATTTTACTTACAAGGATATCGAAAGATGTATTAAGGAGGCAGCACTAAGGGGGGATGGTAGCTTACCGCACACTGATGCTATTGTGGACGGTTTGCTAAAGTACTATTTAGAACATCCAAGAGAAGAACGTTTTAAATATGCATTAACCGATTTTGCACTCAAATTTATTAAGCTTATAGATAATAAACTTTATAGTCCATACGCAAAATTCCCATTGCGTGATACTTTTAAAAAACTTGCAGATTTTAAAGCTTCAGAAATTAAAAACATAGATGATTTTAATAGATGGTATGAATTTAATTTTGAAGGAAACAGTGGTACCGTTATTATAGATCATTTAGAGTCACTAAAGGATTACGTGAATAAAGCTATTGATGCGCTTAACATATATATTAATCAAGATCAATACTCCGCATTAAAAACGGCAGAAAATGTGTCTATATTATTTGAAAAAATTACCGCAAAAAGTGAGGAAATAAAAGACACTCTTTTAATAAGCAATAGCCTTGATGAAGAAATAGAACAGGTCGTTAACTACTTTTTAAATAGGAAAAATAGCCTACCTGATAACAAAACGCTTACTCAAAAAGAAGCACATAAGATTTTTAGAGAAGAATACGATAGAGCAGTAGAAATTAAGAAAAAGGTAGATGACTTTTTTGTTGAAGTTGAATATAAATTGGGACAGTTACTAGACAGGTCTGCTTATGCAAGTACTCAACTTATAACGGTACAAGATAATTTTAAAAATAAATCGGCAGTAAGAATTAATGTTAAGCGCCTCTTGAGGTTTACATTAGAACAAGCCACATTCTCAAAGAAAGAAGGTTTCACATTACCTGAAAAATTTCCCATTAAATCTGTCGTATCTGAACGTTTTAAACATATTGGATTGGTTTATTATAAAGAATTTGGTCTTCAAAAAAGCTACGTTATCGAGCCTAAGACTAATGAAGCACATCTTAAATCACAAGTTTTAAAACTAGATGTAGAATTAACACGGCAGGAGAATACTGCAAAATGGGTTAATCACTTTAAAAAACAGTTACAAGAAGAAAAAGAGATTGATTTCAGTAATTATTTTTACGATATCGCATCAAAAGAAAATGATGCTTTAATTGCTCTTAAAGTAGGGTTTGAACTTGTAGAGTTTGCAAGACATAATAAAGAATATGAAATTAAAATAGACAGAGAAATACCAGAGTCGTCGCTATCACAAAATATTGCATTATGGAAAATGAAAATAATAAAGAAGTAAATCAAAATTTTTCGTTTTTTGAAAACGCCGATGTGCAAGAATATTTTGCAGATTTGAATATTGAACTGCTATCTGGTAGGCATATCCAGAAAGATAGATTTTATCTCTACAAACTACTAAAAGACTACTATAATGAACTTTGTTTTTATTATGAAAAATTATATGGTTTAGAACTATTAATGGAAACCAGAGAAAACTCTAAATACTATTATGTAGATTATCCTGATGCATCTAAAGGAGCACTAACAAACCCATCGCGCCACAAGAAGTTAACTCAGAAACAAACCTTAATAGGTCTTATACTTCTTAATATGTATTATGAGCAGTATTTTGAAAACAAAAAAGAAGTACGCTTTGCAGATATTAAAAAGGAAATTAAAGAAAGTGATAATAACATCTTTTATAAAAAATTATTTTTCAACAAAGTACAAGACGATTATCTTGAGGGTGACTGGTCACTAAAGGTCATAAAACCATTCAGGAGCGTATTAAGAGAATTTAATAAGCTAGGATGGATTACCAACTTGGCAGTCGAGGATGGTGAAGAAATTCATTTTGTGCTTCGTGAACCTATTATTAGGTTTCAAAAATTGTATGAAAAAGAAATTACAAACTTCACAGAGTTCAGTGAAAAATACCTTAGCCAATTATAATGATAGAATATCCAAGAATTTTTTCACTATCCACAGTTGGTGTTAGAAAGCATTATAACCAAGACTATTTACTACATTGTGTAAGAACAGATTTTACGGGTAATAATGGTATTGGTAAATCGCTTATTGCCGATTTATTTCAGCTCATATTTATTGGTCAAAAAAGCAAGATAAATTTTGGTACCGAGAGTTTTAAAAATAAAGATAGACATGTACACACCATACCGTATGACACCGATGATGCCTACGTTTTTATTCATATAGAATTTAAAAAAGGAGAATTTATAACGATTGGAACTAATATAGGCAACAAGCGCAGCAGACCCTTAAAATCATTTTGGATATTAAACCAGGCATACAATGATAATGATAAAAAAGACCTTGAAACTTTAGCCCTTAATACTGACCAGTTAGCATACAGTAAAGATTTTTTGCAAGACGGCCGCTTTTTACCCATAAACCAGCTTGCAAGATACCTAAGAAAAAATGATAAGGGTTTTTTAAAATCGTTTACAGATTTAGAAGATAAAAAGGAATTTTATGAGTTTCTCTATTCAAATGAACTTCTACCTATTAATCTTGCAATAGATGAGAATATGGACGCTTTCGCGAAAGTGATACAGTCCTTTTCAAAAGCAAACTCGCTAGATACTGAAAACGATAAAATTTTAAAAGATTTTCTTTTTGAAAACAGTTTGGACACACTTCAATCTAAGTACAAATCAAACAAAGAAAAGCTTGAAAAGCTTATAAATGAATATAATGAATTGGATGAAGAAATACATATAATAGATTTAAAACAAGAAGTGTTAGGCGACCTTAAAAAGTTGCAACAGCTAAAAAATGAGGTTCAACAAAATTATCTAATAGCAAAGTATCACATCAATTATTCAAATTATGCTAAAGTAGCAGCTAACTGTACGGACACTTCTGATAAAATTAAGAAGGAAACAGATTTTATTGGGAGATTAAAAATAGAATTACCCAAAATTGAAAAACAAATAGGAATTACAAAGTCAGAATATGACATATATGCTAATGCTCAAGTATTCTTCACAAATTATAAAAACCTTTTCAATGCAAGAGTAAAAAAAGTAGAAAGTCTTAACCAGCTGCAAAAAATGAAGCTGCCTATCATAGATCAAGCAAATTTGGTTGAAATAGATTTTGATGAATATGGTGATCAGTTAATCATTGAAAAGATAAAAAAACTTAATTCAGTTTTAGAAAAATACGGCACGATAAATAACATAAATGAAAAAACACTATTGCAGCGAAAAATAATAACAGAATACAAAGAGAGAAACACCTCAAAACTAGCTGATTTGAAAGCGCTTAATCGTATCCTTTCTGCTGGAGAAGATGGTTCGTTAGTAGCACAAATCATAAAAAATGGAAGTAACCTTACGGTAGAACAGGAAACTGTTCTGTTCGGCTTGCTCAAAAATGTTAGTTGGAAAAAACCAGATAATCCTTCAAAAGGAAATCAATACACAACAGATAGTTCTCTTTTAAAATCTGAAAATATAGAAGAAGATACAGTAAATTTTGGTTATTGGTTTAAAATGGGTTCTCTACAAACCTTCGTGCCTTATTCCACTGAGAAGCAAATATTTTCGGATACTGCTAAAATGAAAACAGCCAAAGAAAAAAAGCAGAATGCAATCGATGAGCAAATCAAGTCTATTGAAAATGAACTTGCAGAAATTTTGAAATTTGAAAAAGGAGACGTGTATGATCTGACAGCTGTTGATGAGCTGAAAAATATCAATAAAAATTTTAAAGATTTCTCTTTATACGAAACTTCAAAAATCGCAATGAGTATTGCTAAAAGTCTTTCTACTAAAGTTCTTAGTGATCAAAAAGAGTTGGAGGAATCATTACAAGAGTTAGAGGTACTTAAAAAGAGAATTCCACTTAAAATTACTGATAAAAAAATAGACGACCAGTTGACGTCTTACATCCAAAAAATAGCTACTAAGAAGTCTGACTATGATGATTTGCAAAACAAACTTAAAAACTCAAAATCTACAATATTACAAAAGGAGGATAACTTAACTACGCTAAATAAACTACTTACAGCACAAGAAAAGGAAAGAGATGACTTAAAGAAAAAATATGAGGATGCGCTGATAAATTTTAAAAAACATTTTAAGCAGTTAAACATTAACGATTTAAAATCTACTAATCTCGACACGATTGATTTAGATGATCTAAATAAAAAGCATAATACGCACAAGGATAATTATATAAACGCCTACGGTAAAGCATCGTCGCAGTTTGATACTACGAAGGATGATTTGGAAGTTAAAAATCAAATGGATTATCAGAATTATTCATTTGAAGTTTTAGAATTGGTTCTGTTAGGACCAAAAATAAAGTATACAGAAAATCTTGCGCCAGCACTTAAAAAATCAAATCAAAACAGAACTAAAGTAATGCAAGCTATTACACAGGCGATGCTCCGCATATTCAAATTGACAAAAACAAAATATAAAGACTTTGAAAAAACAGTTGAAGATTTAAACGATTTTTTTAACGAGCGACTTATTAGTGGTAAATACAACTTTAAGATAGATTTCACACCTAATGAGACTTTTAAAATAGATTGGATGAAAAATTTACAATCTTCCACACAAACTGCTTATTCAGAAGGAGAATTGCAATTTTCAGATTCAGTAGAAAGTTTTGTTGAGAAGATTTTTGCAGAAACAACATCCTACAACGAAAAGATAAAATTTTCAGATCTGTTAGACCCAAAAACGTATTTTGATTTAAGTACTAGGTTGCTTGACAAAGATGGAGTTGACCAGACAGGAAGCACAGGACAAAGCTATACTGCGATTGTTTTATTAGGTATTGGTAGACTTTCTATCGTACAAAAGGAAGATAGAAAAGGTGTGAAGTTTTTAATACTCGAAGAAGTCTCAAATATGGATAAAGGTAACTTTAATACCTTTCCTAATATTGCAAAAGAGTTTGGATATCAAATGCTAACGATGACACCAGAACCTTATGGATCTAATGAAAATGAAGGCTGGTATTTACATCATTTAATAGAAGGCTATGAAGACGTTAATATTAATTATGCAATGCCAAGCAGCTACTTTAAAACAAATGAATCCAGAGAAGATTTATCAGATTATTTAAAAAATATAAATAAACAATGAATTGGGTCGCGCTAAAATCCTTAAATGAACTTTATAGGAATAAACAGACTAAGATTAAAGAAACTTTAATCAAGGACTCTTTGTTTCAGCATTTGCTAAAAGATACTCAAGAAATAAAAGAAGGCTATAAAATTTATTATTCTGATGATGAAGATTTTTTTGAGATGTATGAAGAAGAGCATCTCGAGAAGTTTAATCAATACTATGACTTTTTAGAACATAATAAACTCTTAAAACCTCAAACAAGATTTGAAGAGGCAGATATTATTGAGCTAATAGATATGAAGCGTCGTATGGATAATGCTCAGCTATTGCCGATACGAGACCAAATTGTCAAAAATGAAGATTCTGTTAGAAATGTATCTTCTATGTTTTTTAAAAATGAAAAGTATTTACTCGGAAAAAAATCGTTGATTGATGCTATAAAACAAATACTTCAAATTGAGGAACTTGCAGATGATAAAGATCAGCAGTATATATACAAGTTGGAATGTGAAAAAGCTAAGCTTATCATACTCTGTGAAAATTTAGACTTTTTAAAGAGACCATCATTACCACGAAAATATGGGTTTGAATTATGGTATGCTGGTGGTAAAAATATTGATAAATTAAAATTCACAGACAACCGAAATTTACCAATTTATTATTCCGCAGACTGGGATTATGATGGCTTACTCATCTTTAATATGGTAATTAAAGCTATTCCTGATATCAAATTACTATATCCTACAGCAAGTCCCAAAAGTATTGTAAAATCTGAACATAAAAGCCTGTGGAAGGATATAGAAAACCCTGAAAATTATTCCAATCTTAGAGTAAACAACTTTGATATAAAGCATAAAATTATTTTGAAGGAATTAATAATAAACAATCAGTGGATTACGGAAGAGGATAATAACTTGAAAGAAATGGTGTCATTAATCCAAAATTGAAATTAAACAGCATCAATAATATCTTTAGATCTATCGTCAAAGAAATAAATACACGGTCAAAACCGTTTCTATCAATTGATGACTTATCGAGTAAATCGAATCTGAATCCAGAAGAGCGATGCTCTAAGCCAGCAATAATAACAATTCTAGCCTCACGATATTCTTACACCGAACTTTCATAAAAGTTTTTTTCTTTTAAATCGAAGACTCCTATACTTTGCGGGATAATAAATACGAGAAGAAGTTTGAATTTTTCTTTGTCTTAAGCTCTGGTATTACTCGTAAGGCTATCAATAACTTCAATGGTTTTTGTAAAACAAATTTTCAGATGAGAGAATCTATACTTTGCTGTAAATCGTGATAGTAGTGTGCTGTCTTTTTCATTGGACAATCGCCGAATTGTTTGATAGGTAAACTACTAAAAGTTATTTTTCAATAGTTTGATATAAAGTTTACATTAATTGTTCAACGGATTGAATAAAGGTGTAAAATCAAATTATTGCCACTATGTATTTTTAGTGGTAATAATTTGATTTCAAATATTTGCCACTTTTTTGTATTTTTGGTAAAATTTTGAGTTTTATATTATGCCAAAAATCATAGAAAATAAAATTATAGAACAATTTAAGACTAGGGAAAAATTCAGTAGAGATGAACTTTTTGACTTTTTTGTTCATTATGAACCTGACCTTAAAGAGAGCACTTTTGGTTGGCGGATTTACGATCTTAAAAAGAAGGATATCATAAAAACTATAGGGCGTAGTATGTATGTGATATCATATAAACCAAAATATAAACCTGTAATTTCTGAATCTTTGCTCAAGATTGCTCGTAAAACAGAAGAACGTCTTGATGATATTAAGTACTGTATTTGGAATACAGAATGGCTTAATGAGTTCACACAGCACCAAATAAGTAATCCATTAATTATTGTAGAAGTAGAGCGGGACTTTATAGATTCACTTTACTATCACCTTAATGACCATTTGCGTATGGATTTCTTTTTAAATCCAGATGACAAAGACATTCACTTCTATATAACAGAGAGCAATGCTCCAGTTGTAATAAAAAGGTTTGTAACGAGAGCTCCTACAATAAAGCAAAAAGATAAGAAGATATCCTATCCGATTGCCACTTTAGAAAAAATTATGGTCGACCTTTTTGCAGATGATAAATTATTTCATTTTTATCAAGGATCAGAAATGGGAAGGATTTACGAAAATATAATTAGTAATTACAATATCAATTTCACTAAACTATTTAGCTATGCAAAGCGACGTAAAAAAGAACAAGAAATAAAACAATTTATGAGTAGAAGGATACCAAACCTATTAAACGACATTATTGATGATTAAAGAAGAGAGTTTTACTAAAGAATGGATGGATGGTTTTAAAGCTAATCGTCAGCATAGAGGTATTAATCTAATTGTACTTGAAAAAATGATTCAGGCACTTTACTTGTTAGAACAGCTAAAGGTAGCAGGTCTAGATTTCGTTTTTAAAGGTGGTACTAGTCTTGTTTTATTACTTCAGGAAGGTAATCGTTTTTCTATAGATATTGATATAATAAGCATGGTAGAAAGAGAGCCACTTGAGGCTGTATTAAACCAAGTTGTGGCTAAATCACATTTTAATTCAAATAGGCTTAATGAACACCGAAGTTATAAAGAAGGAATACCTAAAGCGCACTATACTTTTTATTTTGACTCCGTTTATAATCCTAATGTTCCAGGTACTATTTTATTAGATATTTTATTTGATAGTGCGCATTATCCTGAAATGATAGAAACTCATATTGATACACCTTGGATTTCTTCACAAGATTCTCGAACGATAATAACACCATCTATAAATGCAATTACGGGAGATAAGCTAACCGCTTTTGCGCCTAATACAGTAGGCATACCTTATTATAAAAGTGATCAGACGTTTGCGATGGAGATATGTAAGCAATTATTTGATTTGAGCAAGCTCTTTGAAAAAATAGACAAGCTCGATGTAGTTAAAACTAGTTTTACTGCTTTTGCGAAAGCAGAAATAGCATACAGAAATTCATCTGAAGAATTCAAAGAAAAAGGAGTTACTCCAGAAAGTGTTTTGTGGGATACCATTAATACTTGTGAAACACTAGCTAGGAGAGATAAAAACCTTAACGCAAAAACTAAAAAGAATTTTCAGGATTTAAGTAAAGGAATATTAAGTTTTGGTAGTGCGTTTTTAATGGTTGGTAATTTCAGGATAGAAGATGCACTAGCAGCATCTTCTCGTGTAGCATATCTCGCAGCTCTTATTCTAAAAAATGGAAAAGAAATTGAATATTACGAAGGCAAACCTATAAAAGACTTAATCATTACAAATCCAGATTGGGTATTCTTAAACAAACTAAAAAAGCAACCGGATAAATCGATATTTTATTATTGGTATAAGACCTTAGAAACATTAAAAATATTGTAGATGGAATATTTAGACTTTTTACCAGAATTAAATAGGAAGGAAGAAAAATACCTAGCTCGCATACAAAAAAAGATACACTACTGCTCATACGATCAATCTTATGACGAAGGAGAAATCGTTTGGATTTTTGGAGATAAGACTGAACTAACAGACTTATTGTATGACTGTCATATCCCTGAAGATAACTGGAACAATGTGATTGCACATTTATCTTGTCCTGGTTGTGGCCATTCTAATTTTGAATTAGGAGAAACTGTTGGATTGCAGACTAAATATGATCGAGAGATTGAGGGTCACACTAAAATAGCTCAAAAGAAATACGGTAAACGAATAGAAGATTTTGAACTTCATTTAGAAAAGAATCCTATGCTTGGATATCAGCATTCTTTTGGTCGGAAGCTGTTTAGAGAGATTAAAGCGAAGAGCATTCCTTCTGTAACAATTAAAGGAGAATTCTTTAGAGCACGGGCTGTACAATCTTCTGAAGTCTTAACTTCTAAAAAAATGTCTAAAGCTCCATCAGGAAAACCAACAGAAGGGCGTTTTAATCATTCAGGTCAAAGCCATCTCTACTTAGCAAGTGACAAAGAGACGGCACTTAAAGAAATTGCTAATACAGAAGATCCATTACTTGCTTGGTGTCAGATGTTTAAAATTGATGGTGAAGTAGCTGAAATTTTAGACTTGTCATTTGATTGGATGAATTTATCTCTGTCTACTTCTACTTTGTTATTATCATTAAAAATGTATAAAGCTATAGACAGAACTGACGGTAATAAAGAATTTTGGAGACCTGATTACTTTTTAACAAGATATATTATGGATTGCGCTATAATGTTAGGATATGAAGGAGTAAAATATAATTCAACTAAAGATTATGCCGATTATAACGTGGTTATATTTAACCCAGAGAGACATAAAATAACTCCCATTGGACCACCTAAAGTAGAGTCGTTTGCTGGTGTAGAAAAGTCACGTAGAGATTTTTTAGACCTAAAAGATATTTAGATAATTATGATAGAATTTAGAAATCCATATCATATTGAGCCACCTGGTTCTATTAGAGAAATCTTATCACATCCTCTTAGAGACAATGAGTCGATGGAACTAGCCCTATTCCAGGAACATCGTTATGCTTTTTTCTTTTGGGCGAAGTGGATAAGAAAATTAGAGTTAGAAAAACCACCTTGTTTGGTTTCACTAGACTGGCATCAAGACCTATGTTTTCCTTGTGAAACAGAAAAAGAATGGTTAGACGATTTAGATCTTAATAGTGATCCAGAAATAGCAGTTTTTTCTTGGGCTAAATTAGCCGGTAATAATGATGGCCATATTTTATGCGCAGCATACCTAAATCTAATTGGGGACATTTATGTGCATTGTAAACAAGGAACTTTTGAAAGCGAATGGGAAGATGAAGAGTTAATTGATAAATATGGAAACATTCATATTATAAAAAAGTATAAAAAATATGATAAGATGGAGGAAGACCTTTTAAATTCAAAAGAAGAAAATGTGTTTTTTGATATAGACCTTGACTTCTTTACTGTAGAGAACAGCACAAGTAATAATGATCTCCGTTTCACATATGTTGATGATGCTTTAGTATCCAAAATGTTAAACCATAAAAGACCTCTTGTACAATGGGTTTTTGAACGTTTACGAGGATTTACAATAGCAACAGAACCTGAACACTGTGGAGGGATTCTTAAAAGTAATAAGTACTTAAATATGATAAGCAATTTATATTTCAAGCCAGCATTACTAGGCCCACATTGTAATTGGAAATGGAAAGAAGAATATTAAAGTTATGGGACATTGTTACATATGTGGGGAAACCTTAATAAGTCGGCCAAAGGACTTTAATGAAAATCGAGAAAAATATGTTGGACAGGCAATAGCCCACGAAGAACACATAATTCAAAATGCTATCTATGGGAGACTGAAGTCTAATAAAATATTATGTGAAGAATGTGGTGGTAATCTAGGTGGAGTTATAGATGCTGATTTTTGTGATTTGTTTTCGAGTTTTACAGAAAGATTAAGACCAATATTAGCATCTAAGGATCACGGAAGTAATTCATTCCAAAAAAGTTTAAATGGTTATTTATATAAGGTTGATGGAAGTAAACTAAATGTTAGAATCAAAGGAGGGAAAGTAATAACGACAGAGCCAGACTACGAGTATATTAAAAATGAACATGTGGTTCACATATTTGCTTCACAGAAGGTAGCTAAACATTACAGACATAAAGTGATTTCTGAACTTAAAAAAAAAGGTGTAAAAATAGAAAACTTAAGATTTGAAGTTATTGATGATTTATCTAGCTACGGAAATATAGGATTTCATTTTTCAGAAGGAGTTGAAAATTTCAATGATAAATTTAAAATGGGATTGAACAAGATAGCGATGGGTTTTGCAATGTCAAATGGTATTTATCGTAGTGACGTTCCTAGAGTATTTGATATCAAGACATCGTCAATTACATTTACAGGTAATGTCGTGCCATTTTATCCATTCGGAGCATTAGAATTAGCAATAGAGTCCTTTAGATCAGTAGTAGAAGATGGCTACCCTACTCATACACTAATACTTTTTACAGAAAGAAATACTACTTCAAATAGACTCATCTGTTATATAGATTTGTTTAGCACTTTTCAATACTACGTGATATTGAATGATAAATATGAAGGAGATGAAGTTTTAGAGCATTATAGCCAGACTATATTAAAACAAGAATTACCAGACATAGATATAAGAGCTAATCGTTGGAAGCACTTATTGATAGTAGCGGAAGAATTAGGTGTAGATCGAAATGAACTTTATGGAAAACCAATGGAAAAGGTATTTGATATTTTAGAAACAAAGAAGAGACAGAGAACAGTTGATTATAAAAAAGATATAGTAGCTTATTTTGGTGCTGCGACTAATAGAGTCGTCCAAAACATTATGCTCAAAGGCGCTAATTATTTAGATCATTTGAATGTTGATGAAAAGCAAATTATTCAGTCAATGCCAGATTTAGATAAAGATGATTTACTATCTATAAATGCCGAATTACAAAGAATTGAGACAGGTTTTTTTTATAGAAGGAGTTATATTGAATATCAGAAAAATGTAGGGTTAATAATAATGCCTACAGTAACAAAAATGATGGAAATAAGTAGGGTGAATAAAGAGTTGTTTGTTTCATACGGACATTTTAAGTTTTTTCAATTATCTCAATTTATACAACAAAAAGAGTTGAAAATGGATAAATAACTTCTTAATTCTCGTTTCTTAATCCAACTATATGTTAACTGTACTCGTTGTAATAGACGACAGATATTGGAAACAGAATTACAACTTCCAAAATTTCATAAACAATACAGAAACTGAAGAAAAAAGAAAACTAAGAACTAAAAATCTCTTTTACGTGGCTTGCTCTATAATTATCAACAATGGAATCTTCTGTAATATAAACCATAAAAGAATGGTTTATAGCAGGTAATGTATGCATTTTTTAAATAATTAACTATCGTCCAAAGTTTACAACCGACCTCGAACTAGTTCAGGTAAAACTGGAAACTCTAGTTCTAAAGGAAAGAACTAATGATAAATGATGGTCGTAATGGTTTAAACATTGCGACCGTATTTTTACTATGACAGAAGAAGGTTTTAAATTAGATAGATTTCACGAAACCTGGGAAAGTAGTATTCCATTTTGGTTCGCGGCTGCATTTACTTTCTACTCTTGTTTTTTAAGGCTAATTTTAAGTAGTTTATCTTTTATTTTTAAGTTCTATTCAGTTATTAAGATTAGACAACCCAACCCTAAATTTTCTTTACTGAATTAGCAACAAACTCTTCTTGAGCTTTTGTCACGAATTCTTAAAAATTCAAGATTGGGCTTACACATTTTAAGGGGTTTATAATAAATGAAGCCTTTGTCATTTTTCGGGACAACGAAAAACGGGCAGGATATAAGCATTTCTAATTTGAAACCTTTTGCTTTTATCGCTTAACTCACCGTACACGCTAACACAAAATCTTACAAAAGAACTGCTAGATATCCTTATGGAACTTGTCAAGACTATACAAGTTTTAGCAATAAATAAGGAATCTACTTCCTTGAAAATACGAGTATTTTACTACGTCGCAAACACACCTGATTTCTCACTAAAAGTCTTGACAAAACCCACTTCATTTTTTGTGCTATGCACGTAAGAAAGAAACAAACACCCCTTAAAATTTAAAAGGGATTGAAATTCTTAAAAAACGAGCATTATGGTATCATTAGAAACATTAAAAAAGCACAACTTCAAAACAACAAAGCAGTACTACGAATACATTTTGAAATCTCTTGTAAACGGACAACGTAAACAAGCAGAAACACTTGCGGAAGGGTTATCCACAGCACAAAAAGTAGATGCTATCGAATATTTGGAGGACTATGTCTCTAAAGTAGCTTTTGAGTGTAAGAATCTCATTTTAAACGCCATTTAAAATCAATTTACGAATCACTAAAACCACACAAAAATGAAAACTATAAACAGAAAAGCAACTGAAATATTCTTAAAAATAGTAGCACTCATAAAAGAGAACAACGGACATATAGAACTAGATAATAAGAAAGGACTTTATATGTCTTTATCGGCTGAAAAGATTGACGAAATAGAAGGGTTTGAAATGTATTCTCTAGCACATTACAAAGAGCAAAACGGAGATTTAATGGCAGACCCCGAAATGTGTTTTTTATTGGCTCAAAACGAAAAGGATTCCATTGTAATGCCTTATAGCTATCGTAATGATTTTATGAGAATAGACCAAATAGACCTATTTATTGAGGATGGTAAGATAAAAGGCATTAGGCATGATGCAGTAACCAAAAATGTAGCCTTTGCTAATAGGTGGCTTAAAAATATAGAACTACAACAACTTAAAACTACATAAAATGGGAACGTACACAAAAATATACTTAAAGAATATAGGACATATCATTATTAAGCTACTTCTACTTCTAGGAACAGGGTATTTGCTATCAAATATCATTACTAAAGAAGTCGTAATTGTAATCGCACTTTTAATAGCTATTTCGATAGTACGATGGGTGTTTAGTTTCACTTTATCAATAGTATTTGCAATCGTTAAATGGGCTTGTATTCTTGGAGGTATTGCTTTGTTAATCTCCATTATATAACTACCAAAGACAAATTAAAATTAGCCATGTGGCTACAAGTCAAAAAATGCGATTCCCTCTTTTTTAAAATCAATTCCAAAAAGAAACAACAATGAAATCACAAATTAATGAAATAAAGATTAGCTATAAGCAAGGTTTGACATCTTCTAAGTGGCAAAAAATTAATTGTTCAAAATCTGCTGCCCAATTACTTTTTGAAAATTGGGATAAAGATACTATCGGGATTCAAGAAAGCTTTAAAGTTGTTTTGTTAAACAATAGTAATAAGGTCAAAGGCGTATATCAACTTTCGCAAGGAGGAATTACAGCCACATTAATAGACCTTCGAATTTTGTTTGCCGTCGTTTTAAAATCACTTTCCGTAGCTATAATTTTAACACATAACCATCCAAGTGGAAAACTAGAACCTAGCGATGCAGATAAAAGTTTAACAAACAAGATTAAAAAAGCATCAAACCTATTTGATATTAAAGTTTTAGACCATTTGATACTAGCACCAAATGGCAATTATTATAGTTTTGCAGATAACGGAATTATGTAATGTAGGATGAATACATTAAAAAAGGAGGTGTTTTTACGTACCTCCTTTCTGAAACTTCTTTTTTTAATAATTGCAAAGAAAAAAAGAAGCAAAAAACTTCGCTTGGACTCAATGGTTCTTTATTTTTATAAGAGTATTATTTATTTTAGGGTCTTTTTCCCCTTGCTTATTTTCTGGCTAGTTCCTATTTTAGATTCATAGTTTTTAAGATATTCTTAGCTTTAGAGGAATAGTATCAAATAACTCTCTTTATGAGAGTTATTTTATGCTTTAAATTTTCTTTTTGCCGAACCTTAATGTTTTTTTAAGTTGTTTATCTCCTTCTTTTATTTTAGAATTTAAAGGGTGTTTTTCCTTCCTTTTTCAAATGAAACTTCAACTATATTGCAGTTAAATAGTTTATCTCCCCCGATAACAACGATTTTGTTCAAAAAAAGCCTTTCGTAAATGAAAGGCTTTTTTGTATTACTGATCGGCACTTAATGGTATATCAACTACCTATTTCATTTTCCCATTACTTTTTATTTATTTTAGTTAAAGTATTAACAACCAAAATTAAAATATACTTGGTCTGTTAAGTTTTCAAAAAGAAGTAATCTGGGGGGGTTACTTCTTTTTTTTAGAATTTAAAAACCTACTCATCCGCCTGTGTCCTAAATTCAAAACTTACTTTTTCGGTTTGCCCAAAATTATCTTCTATATATACATCGAACTGATGATTTTCGGTAGAGTTAGCGGTATAATACAATCGAAAGGTATCCTTATCAAGAGGATATAAATCATTAGCAATAGCTAGTGGAGTTTCTTCTAAAAACAACCAGCCATTTCCTTCATTCTGAAAAAAGCGAATATTGAAATTCGCATTCTCGTAATCCCCTTGTTTTTCTAAAGTACAACGTATTTCTATTGTTCCTTTTTCGGCAATTCCTTCAGGGATTGGTAAATGGGTTAATTTGTACGTATAAGCTTGTTGAATGTCTAATTCTTCCTTGCTACAAGCAGTAGTTAGTATCGAAGAAATAACGAAGACTATAAGTCCTAAAATTGATATTGTTTTCATTTTTTTAAATTTTAATTGATAAAGATGCGTGTACCTATTCCGAACTGTGATTGCCATTGTGCCAATCCACTTTTGGGGATATAGTTTATTTCTGAAAGAGCAAATACAACCCAACGGTTTGATAGATAAGTTTCAAGTGAAAGTGTACCTTTTCCACCATAAATAAAACTAGAAGTATTGTTTAGAGTTGCTCCATCTTGTAATAATGATTTATCCTTATTAAATACTTCATAACCTATAATTCCTGAAACTCCTGTATAGACTAATAAGTTTCTACGGTAATTACTAATTGCTTGTAAGAAATAACCAATGTTTCCATTGTAAAACTCATAAGGAAGTTCCCATTTTTTATAGTCAAAGGTTTTTTGTTGGTACTCCGTTCCAAACCTCCAATAATTCCCTGAAGCGGTATTTGCCGTTACCGCTAATTGAAACCCGAAATTTTCAGTTACCACATTTGTTGATGCTATAGGAATGCTACTAGATACCTGTATTCCTATTTCATTTCCTAAGAGACGTTGCGAATGTATAGGACTTATAAACAGTATAAGCCCTATAATAATTGCTATTCTTATTCCCATCGTACTTGTAATTTTTCAATGGTTTGTGCTTGCTCCCAATCTTTACTTTCTAATATAAAAGTTTGATGTCTTCCGCCATTTTTTTCAAATACACTTATCTCTAATAGTTTGTCATTAGCTAAAGTTATTTTGCCCAAACAAAATATGGTACGTTCCTTATTTTTTCTATCCACTTTAGCTACAGAATGAAATACACGAACAGGCGAAAGAGGTACTTCTTGTATGGCTGTTTTCTTCAATAATTTTTTATCAACTATTTTAAAACTGATAAAGTCGATTTCAAAAGGTGTTTTTGAACGGTTTTTTAATTCTGTATGGAAATACAACAAGCCCTTTTCTACATACAATCCCTTTAAACGAAATTGAATACGTGCTTTTTTTGAACCAATATGACGAATATGGGTATCGTTGTTTTTATAGATGGTACGCATTACTAAATCCACCCAGCGAGGAGATTCATTTCCTAATTCTTCAAAAAACACCGTTTGTTTATTAGGCTGAACTTGGGCATCTTTCAACACCACTTCATTCATATCAATATTGAGCTTCTCTGGTTCATCGGTATATTTTACATTAAAAGCATAAAAACTACCATCGGCGCAAATAACGGTAAGGCTAGTTTCGGTATCAAAATATTCTTTATTGGCTTTTATTCGCAATACATTTTCAGCTTGCTTTGCTTTTCCTGCAATGATATTATTACTTCCTAAATCGACATAACGAATGGGAGATTTGAATAATAAATGTGAAGTTTTATGAAAGCTGACTTCTAGTCCAAAAGGGACAATCATTTCTTGATAGGAAAAGGGTTGACTAAAACCTTTAAATAAATCACTAGATGTGGTTTCTTGTGCTGTTAAGCTACTGCTTATCATTGTTAAAATGATACTTGCTAAAATTAGATGTTTCATATGATTTGAAATTTAGGATACTGCTTGGGCAGTATCAGTTGTTATTTATTGTTAAAAGTTTACTGTACTTCAGAAAGCAACAGAATATCATGTCCTGCTTTGATTGTGATTTTTGTTTGTTGAATTTTATTTTTTAAATAATTAGAAGTGCCTTGAATTGCACCTTTGCCTAAATCGGTTAAGAGTTGTTTAGATGCAGAATTGTTTAGTGAAAAACCATTTCCCGAAGCATTTCCTAAACTGGTTAACACTTCTTTTACTGCATTTTGCTCTAATGTACCAAGAACAGAAATTCCTTTTTGTCCATCTAAGTTGTAGGCATTTAGTGCTACTGGAATTATTATCCCCTTATATTGGATGGATGAAATTTTCAATAACAAACGGTTATTTTCTATTTTAGGCTTTGCTATTAAAAGGGTTTGTGCTGGCACAACTACGCTAGCAACTTCTATTGGTTCTAATAACCGAATAGGAACATCTTCATCTTTAGTAATTTCTATGGTTTGATGTATGCAAGCTTTAATCGTATTGCGCTCTATTTTTTGTTTAGTTCCTACGGGTGTAGTAAAGAATTGCCCATCTGTCCAATTATTTTCTTGTAAACTCGATACGATGCTTTCCTTGTATTGTTGTACCGATTTTACATGCTCCTTTTTATTACCCTCATTTCGTACTGCTTTTACGGTAGTTCCTTGAGCAGTTGTAGGCAAATATTTTGATGCCATTTGATACGATTTTTCCATCAAAGCCAATTGGCGATCTTCCTGACTCACTAGACTTTCCTTTGCGTTTAATTGACTTTTTAAAGTTTCAATTTCTTCTTCTAAGGCTTTGGTTTCTGAGTTATCGTCAGCGTAGAAATTATCTAAAGTTTGATGCATGTTTTTATATGCAGACACAGAAGAACCAATATGATTGTTAGGAGATTGATACGGATTCTTTTTAGGTGTTTTAAGAGTATCTGTATTGTTTTGAAACAAATCCGATAGACTCGCCATTTCTCGTTTTTTCCGAGCCTGTTCTTCTGCTAATTGTTGCTTTTCGTATGCCGATTGTTTGTCATCTAAGAGTCCTGCATTAGTAGCCTCTGGAATAGAGATATTCATTCCTTGGTTTTCTTTAACCAGTGATTCTTCATTGCTATTTCCAGTAGCGAATAATAGATACATGACACCTATAAACAATACACCAAGCCCCGAGTAAACCAGTAACTTTTTGTGTTTCTCTTGGAGTTGTATCGGTTTGTTTTTGTTATTTTCTTGAGTATGTTTCATAATCTGTTTTGTGTAAAAATTTTAATGATTCAATACACCTTTAAAAAAAGGTGGTTACAACTACCCCTAGTGTGATTGCGATGTATCCTATAAAAAGCATCCACAACATTACTTTGTGTTGATAAGGAGTTAAGGTTCTAAATTGCTTTTGTAGCCATTCCGTTATTTTTCCTTTGCGTATGAGCTTCATCGTTTTATGGTTTGTAAATCCGTATTGACAAGTACTCTAAAACCTTCCATAGTAAATCCTTGCGGATTGTTATCAGAGCGAACAGAATTGACCAATTGACAAGAGGTCACTAGACTACGCTCTGTTTTATTACTAGCTCTTATAATCCACTGTTTGGCATGTAATACCATTTCATAGGGATAGGTATTGAAATTGGTTTGAATACTATCTACGACAATACGCTGATGAATATTTCCTGAAATAATACGGTTGTAATATCCCTGTTCAGAAAGGTCTTTGTAATAATCAAAAGCACTTTTATCTGCCATAAATAAGGCTCTTTTGATATTGGATTCGATGGCTTTATTATCAGGAGCAAGCGTAAAAAATAACTCGTGAAACCTTCGAACATGTTCTCTAGCTTCCACGGGTTTATTTAAGGAAGCATCTTGCGATAATGCCACCATTAAAGATTTTCCTTGGTCTAGTACATATATTTTTTGACGTTGTGCCTCGGCAAATCGATACGAACTAAATACGGAGTAGCCCACAACGATGGTACACAATAGGATAAAGAGAATGCTTAATAAGCGAATTTTCTTAAAGCTACTTTCTACGGTAGTTAGGGTTTTAAATGCTATCTTTTTTTTCATCTTATTTTATTTTTAATCTTCCACGAATATTTCCTGAAGCAGCTCCTGCTGTTGCGCCAGCCATGTTTCCTGCCTTTTTAGAAGATTGATTTATATTTCTATTGTAATTCCCCATACCACCTGCTTGAATCACCCAATTGGAAACTGTTGGAATGGTGAAGTAGCCAATAATTCCGATGAGCATGAAAACCGTATAAATGGTATTAGAACCGTCGGGGATATAGTTGGGGTTAGACAGCGCTTCAATGTCTTTGGTAAGCATTAATACTTGGATTTTACCCAACATTGCTCCAAAGAGGTTAGAGATGGGTAACCAGAAATACACACTGATATAGCGATTCAACCACTGTGTAAGTGTGGACTGAAAACCATCCCAAACGGAAAGCGCAAAAGCAATGGGACCCAAAATGGAGAGTACAATTAAAAAGAAGGTGCGAATAGTATCTATAATAAGAGTAGCTGCTTGAAAAATGAGTTCCAATAAGGAACGAAAGGCATCTCTCATGCTTTTTTGCAATTGATACAGTCCTTTTTCAATATGCATTCCTGCCATGGTTGCTAAGTTTGAAGGCGACCATCCCAAGGCTTCTAATTTTTTATCAAACTCTTCATTGCTTATCAAATAAGCAGTTTCAGGATTCCTAAGCATTGCTTCTCGTTCAAGCCGATCTTTTTGGGCTTGATACGTTTGCATATCAAAGGTTTGCGATTCTAAAATACTAGCCGTTCCTGTAACTACAGGACTCAGTACATTATTGATCGTTCCCAGTACAATAGAGGGAAAAAAAAGAATACACAAACCAATAGCAAAAGGACGTAACATTGGGTACACATCAATAGGTTCAGCTCTAGCTAATGATTGCCATACTCTAGCAGATACATAAAACAGTGCGCCCAAGCCTGCAATAGCTTTGGCTATGCCAATCATATTGCTACACAAAGGCATCATCTCTGTATATAAACCTCGTAATACTTGGTGTAGGTTGTCGAAATCAGCGATTAAAAACATAATTTATAGATTTACCAATTACGCTCGTTCGCTGTTCCGTATAAAGCCAATACCCGTTTGGTATTTCCTTTTTCTTTTGCTCTTAAATAACTAACCCCAATATTTTTTCGAGTGTAGTAATTCACTAAATCCCTATTGGCTTTTACTTCTTTGTAAATGCGATCTATCATATCCATACGTTCTTTATCATTCATGGATAAAGAAGAAGGATTGATGATTTTTTTAAGTTCTTTGACTAAGCCACCACTTTCTTCCAATAACTTAGAATAGCCAAAAGCAATGGCAGAAAGTTCTTGTGGGGCATAATTTTCATCAGTTATCATTTTCTGAAAATTGTTTACGTAGATATCTGAGACTTCACCCACCATAAGTACCACTTGTTGTACTTTACGAGCATCTTTCACTAGATTATTAACACGCTTTAGTTTATCGTAATACTTTTTTCCCTGTTCATAAATTTTTACGGTCTCCTTAAAATTGTTAATCATGTTAGTAGCCGTAGTAGATGTTTGCACAATTTGTTGTGCAGTATTGGCAATACCTTGTGCTAAATTGGTAGGATCGGTAACGACCCATTGTGCTTGTATAGTGCTGTGAAAACCGATCACAAAAACTAGGAGATAAATGAATTTTTTCATGGTCTCTATTTTTTTAATTAATACTGTTTTTTATCTTTTTTAAAGCGGTTGAATTAAGATTGTTTCCGCTGTTCTGCTAATTGCTTAATGGCAGATTCTATATTTCCTCCTTGCGCTTTGGCAAGTGCTAAAACCTTCATTTTTTCGGTTTCTTCCGTGGTGTAGGTCAGGTATTCTTCGGAGCTTACTTCGGTGGCATATACTGCCGATTGCGTGCCGCCCAAACCAATCCAAACCTCCTTGTATAATCGACTTGGATGATTGTTCAAATTGATCGATAAAATTTGTGCTTTCTCCTTTTCGGTAAGCCCTAACATTTCTTGAATACCATCGAATTTGTTCATATACTTACGCTGGTCAAGCAGTATTTTACAATCCGAATTATTGATAATGGATTCCTTAACAATAGGCGATTGAATAATGTCGTCTACTTCTTGAGTAACCACAATGGCTTCTCCAAAAAATTTACGTACCGTTTTAAATAAGTATTTGATGTATTCTGCCATGCCTTCTTTAGCAATAGCTTTCCAAGCTTCCTCAATTAAGATGAGTTTACGAATCCCTGTTAATCTTCGCATCTTGTTAATGAAGACTTCCATGATGATAATGGTAACTATGGGAAATAGAATCTTATGATCTTTAATCGCATCAATTTCAAATACAATAAATCGCTTGCTTAACAAGTCCAATTCTTCTGTGGAATTCAGCAGATAATCATATTCCCCTCCTTTGTAATAAGGCTCTAATACATTTAAGAAATTTGCCAAATCAAAATCTTTTTCTCGTACCGATTTCTCCTCTAAAATGGTTTTGTAATCGGTTTTGGCAAAGGCATAAAATCCGTTGAAAGACACTTCTGTAGAAGGGTCTTTTTGAATCTTTTTGATAAATAAATTCACTGCATTAGATAAGGCTACTTCTTCCGAGCGGGAAGCAGGTTCATCATCTCGTTTCCACAAAGTCATAATCAGAGTTTTAATACTTTCTCTTTTTTCAATATCAAACACACCATCGTCTGTGTAAAAAGGGTTAAAAGCAATTGGGTTTTCTTCTGTATACGTAAAATAGACCCCGTCCTTACCACCAGTTTTTTGACGAACGAGTTCGCATAAACCTTGATAACTATTTCCTGTATCTACCAACAACACATGCGTGCCTTGCTCATAATACTGTCGAATTAAATGATTGGTAAAAAAAGATTTCCCACTTCCCGAAGGACCAAGTATAAACTTGTTTCGGTTGGTGATGATTCCTTTTTTCATTGGTAAATCGGAAATATCTAAATGGATGGGTTTGCCTGTTAATCTGTCCACCATTTTAATTCCGAAAGGAGATAGTGAGTTGCGGTAATTGGTTTCTTGTGTGAAGAAACACAGTGCAGGGTCTATAAACGTATAAAAGCTTTCTTCGGCAGGAAAATCACCAGCATTGCCTGCCATGCCTGCCCAATATAAAGTAGCGGTATCTATGGTATTGTGGTGCGGACGGCATTCCATTAATGCCAATTGGCTACCTACCTCATTTTTAATTTGGCGGAGTTTTCCACGATCATCACTCCATGCCAACACATTACAATGGCAACGAACAGAGGTCAATCCGTTTGAATGTGCTTCATTGAGGTAATTCTCAATCCACTCTTTATTAATTTGATTGCTTCGGCTATACTTGCCTAGCGAATGCATATTACGAGCTGATTTTTCAAACTTGCGTAAATTTTCATCGCTATTATCAATAAAAATATATTGGTTGTAGATGTGATTGCAATTCAATAAGAGTCCTACAGGAGAAGCAAAGGACAATCGGCAATCACTTCTGTCAGTAGATAGTCGCTCAAAACGTTTATCGGTGCTTACTTCATTGGGTAAATCTTCGGTATCTGATAAGGTGTGTAAACACAATACCTTATCTCCCACTTTTACCTCATCTACACCCAAATGAATATCTTGCAGTGTAAAATTATCCTGCTCAGAAGAAAGCGATAGGTACTCTTCTAAAAGTCCTTTTTTAGTATCAGAGCCAATAATGTCGGTATCGGTTAAACGCTCTAAGGCAACAAAACCAGAATCATTGATAATACGCTCAAACTGGTCTACTGATTCCATGAATTTGAGCATGGTTTCTTGATCTTGAATTTCCTTTGGAACTAAATGCTTACGAGTAAGGGTAGAAAAACTACTTTGACGACGCATTCGCTCTTTGGTAGTTTTGGTCACATACACATAACAGTGATGTGCTAAAAAAGGACGTTCGTTAAAATGCTTTTCAAAACTTCGAGACAAAAAGCTTAGATCCTCTTTCTGAAGTTCTGGCTCATAGTTTTCTTTTAAATACCAATCCTGTTTATGTACAATGCTATAATCGGGCAATACTTTAATGGCTTTGTGCCAAGCTGCATGGATAGCTTCATATTCCTTTGCGGTTATGGTAAAAAGTTCAGGTAAGGTCACTTTAAAAGCGATGGTGATATCTGCATCTTTACTAATGATACAATTATGTTCTACTGCCCAGATTGGAAATTTATCTCCAAATGGACTACGTTTGGCTATCGGTCTCATCGGCTTTGATTTTGAAAATTAATAAGTGACAGCACTGTATGGTTACGAGAGATGTATTGAGGATGTCTTTTACGAGCCGAAACTTTCATTAAACCGTGTTCGCCATATTTAGTATTTAAAGCGAAGGTTTTCCATATTAAAATTCCAGCACTTATAAGCCCAAGTGTTAAGCATATGTATTGGTTGATGTCAATCATATACAAGATGACTACGGCAATAAATAGCCCTAAAAGCCCACCTGCAAAAATGAACAGATATTGGGCTTTTAGACCTTTAAACTCTACGGTTCTTCCTATCCCTTTGTTGATTTGAAAATCTGCCATAGCTTATAGGAAAAATGAACGTAAAATGGTTGCAGAAACAATTAAGAAAATACATGCTCCAAACCATGAAGCAGCCGTTTTAGAAGTGTCAGGATCTCCCGAAGAAAATTTGTTATACACTTTTACACCACCAATTAAACCCACCACTGCACCAATGGCATAGATGAGTTTAGTGGCAGGATCAAAATATGAGGTAACCATTTGTGTAGCACGGTTAATTCCGCCTACACCGTTTTGTGCGTACGCTCCCAAACTGTATAAGAAAAAGGAGATGACACTAAAGATGATTTTATAAATTTTAGTTTTCATTTTTGGATATTTTTTAATGAATTAAATGCTGAGAAGTGCCTGATTGAATTCAGGCAGATGGAGGTATTCAGTAAAAAATTATCCGTATTCAAAGTGCTGTTTTATGAAGATTTTCTCTTTCATTCGTGTGTAGTTTTAAACTGGTTTTTAGCTTGTTTTACACGAATGTATTTTGAGAATACAGCCCTTTTTACGAAGAGGGTTTTATGACTTTAATTGGCTTTTAGAGGGAGGTGTTTGGAAGGAATCTATGAGTTTATATAGTCTTTATTTAGAAAATGTATAAGTTAAAATAGGACTTGTTTAAGTTCATTAAAGCTTAATGAAAATGTAGTCCTAACAGTGTACTAAAAGTTGTCAATAAAAAAAGAATAGTTAAATATGTAAATACATTATTGCATTTTATAATGTAGTTTTGTTATCTACTTGCTAGGTGAGGTGTGTTTTTTAATTACCTATTTATAAGTAGTTTAAAGTCTTCTAAATATTTACTAAATTAATGATTCATATAAGAAGAATATAATTAGCAAAGTGACTATATACATTTGTTGTGCATAATGTAAAAAAAGTAAAATCGAACTAAAAAAGCCAACCGTACAAATAACACATTTATTTCCTTTCAACACGAGAAGCCAATACTAAACATCGAACAAGGTAAATACTTTGCAACACCATTGCATTGAAAAATCTTTATCTTTGAATCAATGAAATTAATCACTATCATATTATCATTATTAATACTTACTTTGTCAATGCAACCTTGTTCTGACGGAAATAACGTCGAAGACCTGCATAAAGACGAAATAGGTGAAAATCATAAAAATGATAGTGATGATTCTTGTCCAGTTACCTGCATTTGTGATTGTTGTGGAATGGCAATTGCATATCAGCCTATTCAAACTTTTGATTTAGAAATAAATAACCAAATCTCTACAGAATTAGCATCTGTTTATCAATTAATTTACAGATTTAAATTTCATTTCAATATCTGGCAACCGCCACAATTAATTAGCTAAATACAGACTAAAAAGTCCAAAAAATTAAGTTAATTAATAGTTACATTTTCAATGAACAAATACATATTGAGCATAATGCTCACAATTATAGTGTGCTTTTTTGCCAAAGCACAAACATCTGATATACAAATAAAAGTAGTTTCGGAAAACGAGCCTTTAGTAGGTGCAACAGCATATTTTAAAGATTTAGAAAAAGGAGCAGTAACCGATTTTGAGGGAATTGCTAAGTTTTCAGAAATTCCAAATGGCAATCAAACCATAAAAATCTCATATATAGGTTTCGAATCTATAGAAACTACTATTGAAATTGGAATCAAAAAAATATTTTCTTTCGAACTCGAATCAGGAGAACACGAATTGGAAGAAATTGTTATTCAATCTTCAAGAAGTACACGAACAGTAAGAAAAATACCTACGAGAATAGAATTTATTGGTGCTGAGGAATTAGGCGAAAAAGCCATTATGAATCCAACCAATATTTCAATGGTACTTCGTGAAAGTACAGGAATACAAATGCAACAAACCTCTTTAAGTAGCGGAAGTACAAACATTAGAATTCAAGGTCTTGATGGTCGTTACACACAACTTCTAAGAGATGGTTTTCCTCTTTATGGTGGTTTTTCAAGTGGCTTGAGTATATTACAAATTCCACCTTTAGACTTACAACAATTTGAAATTATTAAGGGAAGTTCTTCTACACTTTACGGTGGTGGAGCAATTGCTGGTTTGGTAAATATGGTGTCAAAAACACCTGACGAAGAACCTGCTTTAGATATTATGCTTACACAAACACAAGCCTTGGGAAGTACAGCAAATGTGTTTTATAGCAAACGAAATGAAAAATTTGGTGTTTCACTTTATGGTTCAGGGCATTATCAAAAATCTTACGACCCAGAAAACGATGGTTTTAGTAATTTGCCAAAAACTAAGTCTATTTCATTTAATCCAAAATTTTTCTATTATCCGTCTGAAAAGACTACATTTTGGTTTGGTTTAAACGGAACATATGACGACCGAATTGGTGGAGATATAACCAAAATAGAAGATGGAGAAAATGGGATTCATCAGTATACAGAGGAAAACATATCTAAAAGGTTAAGTAGTCAAGCAGTTTACAAAACTCAAATAGACTCTATAAGTTCTTTCAATATTAAAAATAGCATATCATTTTTTGATAGAAACTTAACAATACCAGATTTAAATTTTGATGGTAAACAAACCAACACATTTACCGAAGTCAACTATCAAAGAAAAACATCAAAAGCTAATTGGATTTTTGGAGCAAATTTATATACTTCAAACTTTGATGAAAATGATAATGCAACATTACAGCGTGACCAAAAAGACATCACTTATGGAATTTTTGCTAATAACATTTATGACCTTTCCGATAATTGGATTTTAGAATCTGGATTAAGAGCCGATTACAATACTGATTTTGGTTTTTTTCCACTTCCAAAAATTTCAGTACTTTATAAAAATGAGAGTGGTTTTTCAAGTAGAATTGGTGGTGGTTTAGGTTATAAAATTCCAGATATTTTTACCGAAGAAGCAGAATTAATTAATTTTGAAAATGTACTCGGCATTGATAAACCTTCACTAAAAGCGGAACGTTCTTATGGTGTAAACCTTGATTTAAACTATCAAACACGTTTATTTGATACTGTAGGTTTTTCTATTAATCAACTTTTTTATGTTACAGCTATTAATAACGGTCTGTTATTAAATAGTGTAGACAGCGGAATGTTTAAGTTTGAAAATGCAACTGATGAAATTTTGAGTAAAGGAGCTGAAACGAATATTAAGTTCTCTTATAAAGATTTTAGATGGTTTTTAAATTATGCACTTATAGACACAAAATTGAACTATTTAGCTGGAAATCCTCAAAAACCATTAACTGCAAAATATAACGCAGGAAGTGTTTTGATGTATGAATCTGAAAAATGGCGAATAGGATATGAAACTTTTTATACGGGAAAACAATTTTTGTCAAACGGTACAGAAACTACAGATTTTGTAACGATGGGATTACTTTTAATGAGAAACTTTAAATTTGTTAGTGCATTTATAAATTTTGAAAATTTCACGGACAGGAGACAAAGCCGATTTTCACCCTTGGTTTTACCACCTCACGAGAATCCAAAATTTCCAGAAATTTATGCACCAACAGACGGTTTTATATTTAGCGTTGGTATAATTATTAAACCTTTTGGAAACGAAGACCATCATTAACTATGAAAACAATAGAAGAATTATTAGAATCAAAAGGTATTCGTGTAACTGCTATGCGTTTATTGATTTACAAGTTTCTTACTGAAAAACAAGTAGCCGTTAGGTTAAGTGATATAGAAAATGCTTTCGACAAAGCAGATAGAACTACATTGTACAGAACTATTAAAACATTTGAGGAAAAAGATATTGTACATCAAATAGACGATGGAACTGGAATTACAAAATATGCGTTATGTGAAAATGGTTGTACTTGTGAAATCGAAACCGATTTACATTTACATTTTCATTGTAATAACTGTAACGAAACCATTTGTTTAACAGAACATAAAATCCCTCAAATAAAAGTGCCTGATGGATTTGTTTCAGAAAACGTAAACTTGGTTGTAAAAGGGGTTTGTGATAAATGTAGCGTACAATAATGCGCTTCCATTTGGTATTTAGAAAATCAAACTTTACAAAAAATTGGTTAGGTACTTTTATTGGTATTGCTGATTTTAGTTTGGTTTTCTCAAAGCCAAATGTAAATAAATACTTATATGAGTTCAATTCTATTCGATTAAGGTGGAATTCATTAACAAAAAATATAAATCCTAGTTTTAGTATTGTGAACTTTGATCAGTTAAAACCCTAAACAAAATCCCCAATATCAAAATCACGCCAATCTTCATTTGTTTTAAGAGGACGATTATGAGCAGTTAAATGCGTGTTCAATAAATCAGATACATGCTGTTGCGCTTGCGGAATCTGCTTGTTTAAAATCTCCAATAATTCAGTATTTTCAATTTTCATGGCTACGGGTAAGGTTTCAGTAGTGAGTTCTTTTTGATTTAGAAGTGTGGTTATTTTTTGCAATTCTTCAAAGCTGATTCCAGTATTAAAATCTTGATCTGTTTTCGTTGAAAAACCAACTTTTAATTCTTCCTCTTCCTCTGTTGACTCCCATTCGGGAGTGTCCATTTTTTTAGAGGAAGAAGAATCGAAAATAGCATCTAAAGCTTCAGGGGGAATTATTTTTTGTACTTTCTTTTCAGTTTCTTTTTTGGGTAAATTAATCGGTTCATTCTTAATTTCAGGTTGTTTTAAGGCTTCTTTGCTTTCTCCCATAATAGAGTTTCCTTTTTGGTGCATTAAACCTTTTTTCAAAGGTTTGGAATCCGTTTTTTTAGGGTAAAACCGATCCACTAATAAAACAATTAATAGCAGTAAAATAATAAGTTGAATATAGGTTTCCATAATTATATAATAGGTTTAAAATTATCCTTAAACAGCTTCTTGATCTCTGTTTCGTATTCCGTAAAATGATGCTGTAAAATATTATCTAAATAATTAGATACAGACATATTGTTTTCACCAATAACTCTAATAATTCTAAATAAGCGTTCGTGGAACTCTGGGCGGATATATATCGACTTACCATTACGAGCCACTAAATGACTTTTTTGTAAAAACAATTCCTGATAAGGCACATCTCCTTTTTTAGAAACGGTACTCGATTTTTTAGTTTGTTTCGCTTTATGAGTTACTTTTTCTTTGGTATTTTGATCTTTTGTTTCAGGAAGTTCTCTATCCTTTGAAAATGAATGTGCCATCATTTTCATTAATTCCTTTTCATCTATGGGGTCTTTGTCTTTTTTCATTTTTATATCGTTTTTGGATTCTTATTTAAAAAGGATTCAGCTTTTAATTTGTTTGCCTTTTCTATTTCTTCTTTTGCCTCTATCCAAGCCATTCCTTTGTTGAGTATAGGGTTTCCGTTAGGTGTCTTTTTAGATAATCGTTTTGCATTTGTGAGGTTACGATCTGAAAAAACCACAAATACATTTTTTCTATATCTAAAACAAACCGCTTTAGGGTAGTATTCTAATACGTAAGCTCTTGCTTGTTTCCAATCTGTATTTTTCATAATTATCGATTTAGTAGGTGTAAAAACTCGTGCATGAATGTTTCTATTCTAGAAGAGGTAATTAAGCGACTATGAGGAGGGAAAAGCGTAGAACGGAACACGAGTCCTTTTCCAATTTCTGGTAGCTCTTTACGAAAGCGTTTACTATCTGAAAAATAATGCTGCATTTGGTGTAAGTCCAATTCCTTAAATACCTTTTCATACATATCATAAAGCGTAGATTTTTCTCTTCCATCTACCATATTCCAGAATAGGTGCAAGCCTTTTTTATCAGATTTCGTTTTAAATATTTTAGAGATTACCTGTAAAAAAGAAAGGGTACTTTCCATGACTAATCGATCTGCGGTCATTGGAGAAAAAATGGCATCCATTCCCAATAAAGTTTGTAGTATTCCTGTAGAGTTTACTGTTCCGGGTAAATCAAAAAAAGCAAAATCATAAGCTATAGGACTATCAGCTAAAAATTGATCTGCCTCTTGCAAAGCAGTATCTGCATTACAGGAAATGATGGGATATGCTTTTTTGTTTAAACTTGAAAATTGCGTGTGTGCCATTCGTTTAAAATGGTCATTTTCCATAATTGCTTTTAGTTCCCGTTCTCGTTGTTTGGCGATGCTTAACTGCGGAAAATCACAATCGAAAATAACGACTTGATAGCCCATTTTGTAATGTAACATGGCTGCGGTTAGTACGGTAATTGCACTTTTTCCTACCCCTCCTTTTTGAGAAGAAAAACTGATTTTTAATGGTGTTGTTTTCATTGGTTAAAATTTTACTGTTAATAGATTTATAATGCTGTATGATTGTCTAAATAGCTAGCTAGTTATCCCTGTAACTAATCGTACAATTGGCTCGTTGACTAAATAACCAGCCTGTTGATTAACTAGCTGTACGCTCAGCTAGAAGTATTTCTGTTCAGCCAGTTGTACCTACGTCTGATTGCATGGTTGACTAGTTGACTAAATAGCCAACCAGTTCATTAACTAGCAGTACGCTTAGCTAGAAATACTACTGTATAGCCAGTTGTACCTATGTCTAACTGTACAATTGACTAGTTGGCTAAATGCCTAACTAGTTAATTACCTAGCGATACTTTCAACTCTATAGCTAACCAAATGGCTAACTGTGTTGCCGTTTAGCTGGCTATACGGCTATACGGTGCTACAGCAAAAAAACAGCGCTTTCACTTCCTTTTTTAAAGGATTTGTTTTTGAGGTCTTTAATGGCTTTAACTGTCTCTTTTTGTCGCTGGTAACCATAGTGTTACAGTCATTTGTTCGCTCTTAATTTGTAGAAGTCAATTTTAGGAGTGGTGATTTCAGATCACCATATTAAAATTCACCTAAAAACTGTTCAGCGGAACAGAGCAAGTTGTGTAATGAGTGCCTCAAAAATGCTTTTGTGCCTCTCATTACAAACTTGTCCTACGGAGTTTAAAATCCCTCCGAAGTCGAGGATTTTGAAAATAGACGGATTGGAAGTTTCACTATAAACGAATTAAAATGAAGAAAAAACAAATTAAAAAAGGGCGTAAACCCAAAGAAAAACCTTTGGTATATCGCTATGTATTTCGATTAAATGCCGAAGAAAACGCACAGTTTTTAGCGCAATTTGATATTTCGGAAGTACTCACCAAAGCCGAATTTATACGTGCGATTCTATTTGAAAGAGAAATTAGAGTTCTAAAAGTTGATAAATCTGCCCACGATTTTTATATAAAACTCACTGCTTTCTATAGTCAGTTTAGAGCTGTTGGGGTGAATTACAATCAAGTTGTTAAGGCATTACATACCAATTTCACAGAAAAAAGAGCACAGTTTTTACTACTAAAACTGGAAAAGCACACCATAGCACTCATTGCTATTCTTGAAAAGATGACCCGTTTAATCCAAAAATTTGAGAAAGAATGGTTGCGAAAATAGAACGAGGAAATCACTTAAAAGGAGTATTAATCTACAACTACGAGAAGGTAACACAAGACCAAGGGAATATTCTGCATTGGCATAAAATGATGGAATCTGTAACAGGAGAATTTACAGTTCCTTTATTGGAGCGTTCTTTTGAACCTTACTTGATTGCAAATAACCGTACAGAAAAACCGATACTACATATCTCTTTAAATCCAAATCCTAAAGATGTGGTTTCAGATGAAACTTTTAGTGCTTTGGCTGAAAGTTATATGCAAGAAATGGGCTATGGTGAACAACCTTATGTAGTATTTAAACATACCGATACTGAACGTGCGCATATCCATATTGTTTCGGTTTGTGTAGATGAATATGGGAAACGTATTTCCGATAGTTTTGAAAGAGTACGTTCGATGAAAGTATGCCGAAAATTAGAGAAACAATTTAAACTTACCTCAGCAATTGGCACAACTGAAAAAAAGGATATTCCATTACAAAAGGTAAATGCGAAACAGGATAACTTAAAACAGCAAATAACTTCAGTACTCGCCTTTGTAAACGAAAATTACCAATATCAAACTCTTGGAGAATACAAAGCACTATTATCCTTTTTTAATATAACCGCACAAGAAGTTAAAGGGATTATTCACGGAAAAGAAAAACGAGGATTGGTTTATTTCGCTACGAATGATGAAGGCAAAAAAGTAAGTAACCCGTTTAAATCTTCTCGCTTTTCGCCTCCAGTTGGTTTAGCTGATTTAGATCGAAAATTTAAAAAATCAAAAGTATTTATCGATACCAACAAACCTCAAAAAAGAGTACGAAAATTGGTGCGTGCTGCAATACAAAAATACCCAGATCAAGATAACTTCAAAAAGTATTTACAGGATCACAAAATATCCACGTTTGTTCGAGAAAATGAGCAAGGCAGAATTTATGGAATCAGTTTTATAGACCACACTTCTAAAACGGTATTAAATGGTTCTCGTTTAGGCAAAGACTTGTCTGCAAATGTATTTCATCGCCTTTGGAATGAAGCAGAGCCACCAATCTCAATTCCTATTAAAGAGAACTCAAAAGAACACTTTACAGAAGATATAGAAAACGAACCAATAGCAAAAGAAGAACACTTTTCTAATGCAAATATTATGGAAGCTTTAGGCGGATTGTTGCCTATGGATATTCCTGAAGAAAATGACAATAACAACTTAAAGAAAAAACGTAAAAAGAAACGATATGCAAAACGAAGATGATATTAGAGGACTAGCCAAAACCATGGAATTTATGCGAGCAATTAGTATTTTGTTTGTCATTATACACTGTTACTGGTATTGCTATGAAACATTTAAACAATGGGAATTTACGATTACCACTGTAGATAAAATATTATGGAACTTTCAACGAGACACAGGATTGTTCTCGTCTTTACTCTATACAAAGTTATTTACTGTTGTTTTTCTTAGTTTATCTTGTTTAGGTACAAAAGGGATTAAAGAGGAAAAAATTACGTGGAATAAAATTAGCATTGCACTTGTAATAGGAATTATATTTTTCTTTCTCAATTTTTGGTTACTAAGTGTTTCATTACCGAAACTACAAATCGCCATTTTATACATAACTACATTATCTATAGGGTATATTGGTTTGCTTATGGCAGGTGTTTGGATGAGCAGATTGTTTAAAAACAACTTAATGGATGATGTTTTTAATATCGAAAATGAGAGCTTTATGCAAGAAACTCGTTTGTTAGAAAATGAATATTCTATCAATTTACCCACTCGATTTTACTACAAAAAACAATGGAATGATGGCTGGGTAAATGTGGTAAATCCATTTAGAGCAACCATTGTTTTAGGAACTCCTGGTTCTGGGAAATCGTTTGCCGTAATAAATAATTATATCCGACAACAAATTGAAAAAGGATTCTCGATGTATATCTATGATTTTAAGTTTGATGACCTTTCGGTGATTGCTTATAATCATTTACTAAAGCATACCGATAAATATAAAATACCTCCGAAATTTTATGTAATTAATTTTGACAACCCTCGTAAAAGCCATCGTTGTAATCCGATAAATCCTGTTTTTATGACAGACATTTCAGATGCGTATGAAAGTGCCTATACCATTATGTTAAACCTGAATAAAACATGGATTCAAAAACAAGGGGATTTCTTTGTAGAAAGTCCTATTATTCTATTGGCTTCTATTATTTGGTATCTTAAAATCTACGAGAATGGGAAGTACTGTACTTTTCCGCATGCCATTGAATTACTGAATAAAAAGTATGTCGATGTATTTACCATTTTAAGAAGTTACTCTGAATTAGAAAATTATCTATCTCCATTTATTGATGCTTGGGAAGGTGGCGCACAAGATCAATTACAGGGGCAAATAGCGAGTGCTAAAATTCCATTATCAAGAATGATAAGTCCTGCACTATATTGGGTAATGACAGGAGATGATTTTTCGTTAGACATTAATAATCCCGAAGCACCTAAAATTCTATGTGTAGGGAATAATCCAGATCGTCAAAATATTTACTCGGCAGCTTTGGGCTTATACAACAGTAGAATTGTGAAGCTGATTAATAAAAAAGGGCAATTAAAATCCTCGGTAATTATTGATGAGTTACCGACTATTTATTTTAGAGGATTGGATAATTTAATTGCTACGGCTCGTAGTAATAGAGTTGCTGTTTGTTTGGGGTTTCAAGATTACTCACAATTAACTCGTGATTATGGAGACAAAGAAAGTAAAGTAATTCAAAATACAGTAGGTAATATTTTTAGCGGTCAGGTAGTAGGTGAAACAGCAAAAACTTTATCCGAACGCTTTGGTAAAGTGTTACAAAAAAGGCAATCGATGACCATAAATAGGCAAGATAAATCGACTTCTATTTCTACACAAATGGATAGTTTAATTCCGCCAAGTAAAATATCTAACCTTACCCAAGGGATGTTTGTAGGTTCTGTTTCCGATAATTTTGACCAACGTATTGAGCAAAAAATTTTTCATTCAGAAATTGTAGTAGATGTAGATAAGGTGAGCGAAGAAACGAAACAATACAAACCTATTCCTGAAATTATCTCCTTTTTAGATGAAAATGGGAACGATACGATGGAAGATCAGATAAATGCAAATTACCGTCAAATTAAAGCAGATGTAGAAAATATTATTTTGTTAGAAATAGAACGCATAGAGAATGATCCTAGCTTAGAGCATTTGATAAAAAAGTAGGGGGGTAAGACAGTTTATGTTTACTTTTATAGGTGAAAATATTTGTACTGTTTATAAGTGATTTTTAATCTTGTCTTTAAATTTTTTGCTTTCTCTATTTTTATAATCTTCGTGAGTTATTGCTCTGTAATACTTATCTACCATACTTTTCCTTTTAATAATTTTTGTAGCGGTAAAAATTGAGGGGCTTGTATTTCTACAAATCCATCTTCAAAAGTAGAGAAAATACCATTTTTGCCACCTGCTATACTTTTAGTACGGAAACCTAAATAGTAGTCTTCTACTCTAAATCTCTCCAATATTTATCACGCTCTTTTTGTTGTTCTTTGGTTGCTTCGGGCGTGGGTACTTGACTGGGATACAATGGCGGTGGAAAACCTTCTGCTTTGCGACGCTCAAAATCTTTTTGTCGAAAAGGATCAAAGGCTGTACCAGGGGGTAAAGGGCGGTTGCGATCCATATACCAGGTGGTTAACGACATACTCTCGTAACAATCGCGACCTAAAGATGCCGATACAAAAGAATAATTTGTAGGACGTATAATTTGAAGCATGAATGCGGCCACGCCTTCTGCACTCCCTGTACTGTATGAAAACTCCGTATTTTTAAATGGCATGGTAATGTTCTTTTTCCAAAACCAGTCTGAAAAAGTTATTCTACCCTGTTTGCGGTTATAGATACTTTCTTTTTTGGGCATGGTAAAATAAAGAATAGCATTGAAAAGAAAACCAAAGCTACATATTGAAAAAATAATGATTGGCATTACTGTCCATTCATCATCTATCAAAAGAAAACCGACAACAACAGCAAGCATTATCCCCCCAGTCCACATTGTAGCCGATTTATCCCCCGTGGCTATAGACATATATTCATCATCTCCATAAAAACGAAGACTATTGCTGTTATTTTCATTAATAGGTAATAAATCATTAGTTGTAATTTTTTTTGACATATGATGAAAATGGTCTTCGAATTTTTTGCTTTCTCTATTTTTATAATCTTCGTGAGTTATTGCTCTGTAATACTTATCTACCATACTTTTCCTTTTAATAATTTTTGTAGCGGTAAAAATTGAGGGACTTGTATTTCTACAAATCCATCTTCAAAAGTAGTGAATACCCCATTTTTGCCACCTGCTATACTTTTAGTACGGAAACCTAAATAGTAGTCTTCTACTTTATCATTATCGCCTAAACGCGGATACGGAAAATAAAGCTTACTTGTTATGGCTAAACGTACGGTAAATATAACTTCAGAATCGCTTAGTAGGTGTTCTCTTTGATCTTCTGTAATTGCCGTTTCTATATGTAAATAGGGTTGTTGCTTTTCATCATAATCTAGTCTTTTACTGGTAATTTCAATATCGGGTAACTCGTTATGCATTAAAAATGTAGGAGCTTCGTTCAACTCGTTATTATACCATCCAAAACTTTTGCCTAAAGGTATATTTATAATTAAAAATATTAGTTAATATTTTATATTGGTGATATAATCTAAGTCTTTCCAGTACTTATCCCGTTCTTTTTGCTGTTCTTTAGTAGCCTCGGGGGTAGATATTTGACTAGGATATAATGGTGGCAGAAAACCCTCTTCTTTACGTCTTTCAAAATCTGCCTCACGATACGGGTCAAAAGCAGCACCAGGTGGTAAGGGGCGGTTTTTATCCATATACCAAGTGATTAAAGACATGGATTGCTTATAATCATTACCTATAGTAAGTACCGCATAACTAAGATTGGTAGGGCGTACTACCATTGATAGCCTAAAAGCATTTAAACCTCTTGTACCGCCTTGATTTAAATGAAATATCGCCTCATTAAAAGGCATGGTAATGTTTTTATAAAAAAGTCCTCCACCAAATGTTATAGTACCTCGCATACGATCTAATATCTGTTCCTTTTTGGGGACTTTAACATAATAATAGATGCAAAACAATAAAACAAGTAAAGGAATGCCAATAAAAAAAAGCATACCTACATCCCATGTTTTTGGGTCAGTTAAATTCTCTCCCCATAAAAAAAGAATTAAACAAAACAAACTAAACCCTCCCCCCCATATTGCAATACCTTTATCGGTAACATCATTAGCGATATATTTATGGTTAAAGCGAAAAGGTGCTTCATCATCAGTAACATTTTCTGGGGTTAGCTCAACTATATCATCGGTAAATATTAACTTTGGAGTATACATCCCTCCTTTTTTAAGTTTTACTACTACCTCTTCTGTTTTGTAACTATAATGGGTTATAGGACGGTAAAATGGATCTTTAACAGTGCTTTGCATATTTACAATTTAGAGTTTACCATGTGTCATTGTTCCATATTTGCTTTAGAGATAAAAATTTTGGATTTTCTACCGTCTCAAATCCATCTTCAAAAGTAGAGAAAATACCATTTTTGCCACCTGCTATACTTTTAGTACGGAAACCTAAATAGTAGTCTTCTATTCTAAATCTCTCCAATATTTTTCACGTTCTTTTTGTTGTGCTTCTGTCGCTTCGGGCGTGGGTACTTGACTGGGATACAATGGCGGTGGAAAGCCTTCTGCTTTGCGACGTTCAAAATCTTTTTGACGAAAAGGATCAAAGGCTGTACCAGGGGGTAAAGGGCGGTTACGATCCATATACCAGGTAATTACTGACATGCTCTCATAACAATCGCGACCTAAAGATGCCGATACAAAAGAATAATTTGTAGGACGTATAATTTGAAGCATGAATGCGCCCACGCCTTCTGCACTCCCTGTACTGTACGAAAACTCCGTATTTTTAAATGGCATGGTAATGTTCTTTTTCCAAAACCAATCTGAAAAAGTTATTCTACCCTGTTTACGATCATAAACCTTTTCTTTTTTGGGCATGGTAAAATAAAGAATAGCATTGAAAAGAAAACCAAAGCTACATATTGAAAAAATAATGATTGGCATTAGTGTCCATTCATCATCTATCAAAAGAAAACCGACAACAACAGCAAGCATTATCCCCCCAGTCCACATTGTAGCCGATTTATCCCCCGTGGCTATAGACATATATTCATCATCTCCATAAAAATGAAGTGTTTTACTTTTGTTTTCATTAAGAGGTAAAAAATCATTGGTTGTAATTTTTTTTGACATATGATGAAAATGGTCTTTAAATTTTTTGCTTTCTCTATTTTTATAATCTTCGTGAGTTATTGCTCTGTAATACTTATCTACCATACTTTTCCTTTTAATAATTTTTGTAGCGGTAAAAATTGAGGGGCTTGTATTTCTACAAATCCATCTTCGAAAGTAGTGAATACCCCATTTTTACCACCTGCTATACTTTTAGTACGGAAACCTAAGTTATAGCTAGCATGCTTTTAACCCCATAACTCTTCCTTAATCTTCCCAATATTTTTCACGTTCTTTTTGTTGTGCTTCTGTCGCTTCGGGCGTGGGTACTTGACTGGGATACAATGGCGGTGGAAAGCCTTCTGCTTTGCGACGCTCAAAATCTTTTTGTCGAAAAGGATCAAAGGCTGTACCAGGTGGTAAAGGACGGTTGCGATCCATATACCAAGTTATACCCGAGATACTTTCGTAACAATCATTACCAAATACAAAATCTGTAAATGTATGATTTTTAGGGCGTACTATTTGTAATATATAAGCTCCTATAGCATCGTTACCACCTGTGCTAAAAGAAAAAATAACATTTTCGAAAGGCATAGTAACATCTTTATTCCATAAAAAGTTATCAAAAGTTATGGTACCATCTCTACGGTTAAGTATTGATTCGTTTTTTGGCATCGTAAAATAATAAACAATACTTAAAATCAGTAGAGTACAAAAAATAGAAAATACAATTATAGGTATAATAGTCCATTCATCGTCAATACAAAGCATTCCTATAACTATAACTAGTGAAAACCCTCCCAAAACCAAAGGAACCCCTCTACTATAAGGGTGTTGACACAAAAACTCATCATCTGCATAATAAAAAACAGAAGTGTCATTATCCATTTTTTTTTGACTAACACGCCAAAAATCTTTGCCTACAATTTCTTTTTGTACCCCATGGAATGATTTAGGATAATTTTCCCGGAAATTTTTATTGGGGTAATTTTGATGGGTGATAGGTCTGTAATAAACGTCTTTCATTATTTTAGATATTTTTTACCACGTTTTTTTTGATTTTAATTCTGAAAACGGCAAAAATTTAGCCTCTTGTATTTCCACAAATTCCTCTTGAAAATCAGAAAACATAGTGTTTTTACTATCCTTTAAACTTCTAGATCGAAAACTTAAATAGTAGTCTTCCCCTTTGCGAGGGTATGGGAAATATAGTTTTTTATTTATAGCTAGCCGTACGGTAAAGAAAATTTCTGACTCGTCTAAAAGTAAGTCTCTTTGATACTCTGTAAGTGTTGCCGAAACATGTATATACGATTGTCCGTTTTTATCTATTTCCATTATTGGATAAGAAACAGTAACCTCTCCCGGTTTATTACGAATATCATTTAAACCATTATAACATAGGTACGCCTTTACTTCTAAATTATCTACATCATTTAATAAGTTAGCAAAGCTAAGCCTTGCTGTTACTGCTGTAAACCTATAGTTTGACAAGCCTTTTTGTATTCTATTAGACCCTGCTCTCTTTTTAAAATAGTTTGTTTTTTCGCGTTTTACAAGTACGTTAGGACATACTAATAAATCTAATAATTTTGCTTCGGCTTCGCTTGGCAACATCATCGTTTTAGTGTATTGCTTGTCCGTTAAAATATGTTTTTTAGCAAAAATACGGCGGTTATACGCCATAGGGCTTTCGTTTGCCAATAACGGAAATCCATTAGTGTAATGGTCGCTTAATAAGTAGTTTTTAAAATAAGTTTTTAAAGCAGCATCTGTAAACATATAGGCTAGTACTAAAAAACCCGTACCTACAAGGGCGGCAATCCAACCCACGGGCCCCGCTACTGCCAATGTGGGATAAATAGCTCCTAAAGTAGCATAAGCACCTACCCCAAAGGCTAAGCCTGCTAACCCCATCATAATGGCTGCATCATCATCTCCCTTATCAAAACTTTCAGCAGCATCCCACAAACATAACCCCGCAGTAAGAAAACCTGTAACAGAGCTTAATATGGGAGTGTATCTCGTACTTAATCTCCCTATAACTTCCCCTGACGTAGCTGCCTTCCATGCCGTAAGACCTGCTGCTGTTAGTTTACCTGCAGAATTAGATGTACTTACAATACCTTTCCATGAAGGATCTTTACTCAATTGCATTACTTCTCCTGTAAAATTATAGGCCTCTTAAAATGGCTTTAGGTATATAATGAAAACTGTTTTTTAAGCCTTCTTCTACCTTTTTACTTTTATACCCTTGGTGTGTAACGGGTCTGTAAAATGTATCTTTCATAAATTACCAATTTTTAGACTTAAACAATTCGTCTTTGGTTAAAAAGGTAGGGGCTTCGTTAAACTCATTGTCATACCATCCAAAACTTTTACCCAAAGGGATTTTTATTGTCAAATACATTAGTTAATATTTTATATTGGTAATATAATCTAAATCTCTCCAGTAGTTATCACGCTCTTTTTGTTGTTCTTTGGTTGCTTCGGGCGTGGGTACTTGGCTAGGGTATAATGGTGGTGGAA